>Ga0210410_10000103_pt1 | contig 130529 bp, 127 predicted proteins | sample IncBWC4MmetaG_FD_161058 | JGI IMG/M metagenome (GOLD analysis project Ga0210410, IMG submission 161058) | Forest soil microbial communities from Barre Woods Harvard Forest LTER site, Petersham, Massachusetts, United States - Inc-BW-C-4-M | ecosystem: Environmental > Terrestrial > Soil >...
GTCGAGGAATGGAAGCGCGCGCTGGAGCTGCGGCCCGATTCCGAAGTGCAGGCGGCGCTCGACAAAGCGCAACGCGACAAGAAAGAGGAAGAGAACTTCCGGGAAAACGAAAGCAGCCACTTCATTCTGCGCTATAGCGGCGCCGCGCAGCCGGACCTGGCGCGCGAAGTTCTGCGCACTTTGGAGAATCACTTTGCGGCCATCGAATCCGAGCTCAATTTCACCCCGCCGGAATCGATCGGCGTGGTCCTTTACACGCAGCAGGATTTTGTGGACATCACGCGCGCGCCGGGCTGGGCCGGGGCAGTCAACGACGGGAGAATCCGGGTGCCTGTCCAGGGGCTGACCGGAGTGACGCCCGAGCTTTCCCGCGTGCTCAAACACGAACTGACGCACAGCTTCATAACGCAGAAAACGCATGGCCGCGCGCCAACCTGGGTTCAAGAAGGGCTGGCGCAGTGGATGGAAGGGCTGCGCAGCCAGAGCGCTGCCGCGAGCCTTGCGCGAATCTACGACCAGAAGGAGGCAGTTTCCTTGGGCCTGCTCGAGCGCTCGTGGATACGATTGCCCAGTGAAGATGCGGCTTATGCCTATGCCTGGGCGCTAGCGAATGTCGAATACATCGTGCAATCGAGTGGGATGACGGACGTGGAACGCATTCTGGATCGCATCGGAGCGGGTACGTCGACTGAAGAGGCGCTGCACGAGGTGCTGCATGAGAATTACGAGGACATTTCGCAGGCCACCGCTGAGTATCTGAAAAAGACTTACGTCCACTGACCTTGCTCCATACGAACCCCGCGCGATTAAATTTTCCGTTGATTTTCTTTTTTTTAGGAACAGCTCAGCAACGCGGCCAGAAGGGCAGCGCGGGCGGGCATGGTGCCAATGAGGATGTGCTCGTGCGCGGAGTGCGCGCCGTCGCCCACGGCGCCGAGGCCATCGAGTGTGGGAATGCCGAGCGCGGCGGTGAGGTTACCGTCAGAACCGCCGCCGGCGGTACACTCGCCGAGCGTGAGGCCCATTTGCGCGGCGAGGGATCTGGCGCGTCGGAAAAGCGCGGCGCTGCTCTTGCGCTCGAGAGGGGCGCGGCTGAAGCCGCCGCGAACTTCGAGGCGAGCACCTTTAAGAATCGGCCGGAGCGCGTGAAGACGGTGTTCGATGAGACGGATGTCTGAAGCCCGCAATGCTCGGAGGTCAAGCACGGCGCGGGCGTACTCGGCGATGACATTGCTGCGCGTGCCGCCCTCGATGATGTCGGCATTGACGGTGACGCCCCGGCGCGAGTCATTCCACTGTTTGATGCGCGAGATCTGCCGTGCCAGTTCGTGAACGGCGTTGATACCTTCCTCCGGTGCGAGCCCGGCATGAGAAGCGCGTCCATGAATGATGATTTCCGCCGTGCCGACACCCTTGCGCGCGGTCTTGAGAAGTCCTTTGGGACCGAGCGATGGCTCAAGGACAAAAACTGCATCGCTGCGGCGCGCTTCCGCCTCGATGAATTTTTCGGCCGATTCGCTGCCAATCTCTTCGTCGGAGGTCCAGAGGAATACGAGCCGTTTGCGGACCGGCGCGCCAGAAAGTTTCAACGCCTCGAAGGCGAAAAGCGCCTGGACGAGACCTCCTTTCATGTCAAACGTGCCGGGGCCGTAAGCTTTGCCGGCGGAAACACGGAATGGCATTTTACGCAATGTTCCAGTCGCGTAGACCGTATCGTAGTGGCCGAGGACGAGGAGTTGGCTGGCAGGACGGGACTTTCCCGGCCACCAGGTGACGCGCAGATGGTCTCCGCGATGTTTCTGGGCGAGACGCTCGACGCGCGCGCCGCGCTTGCGCCATTCCGTTGCGAGAACGCCGCAGCAGCGGTCGGCGGCGGCCTTCTCAAGGCTGGGCGATTCTGCGAGCACCAGACGCCGCAAGGCGGCGAGCATTTCGGGCTGCCGGGTGATTAAGCTTTGGAGCAATTGCCGGGGAAAGTTTGCGGGAGCCATGGTCGGCACATGCTAACAATGTGGCGAAGCGGCGGCAACTTCGCCAGCGTGAGGGGTGCCTTTGGAAAGGACGCCTTGATTGTGTTGGGGCGAGGAGCGCGTATCGCGGACAGCGGGGTTCGCATATAATCAGAGTTTTGCAAAGGAAGGACGGCGCGCTGCAGAACGGGTGTGCGGCGCGATGGGGAGCCTCGATGATTTTCGACGTGAACGAAATTCAAAAATATTTGCCGCACCGGTATCCGTTTCTGATGGTGGACGGGATTCTGGAGATGGAGCGGCTGAAACGCATCGTGGGCATAAAAAACGTCACCATCACGGAATCGTATTTTCAGGGCCATTTTCCGGGAAAACCGATCATGCCGGGCGTGCTGATCATCGAAGCGATGGCGCAGACCGGCGGCCTGCTGCTTCTCCTGGAGATTCCCGACCGCGAGAAAAAACTGCTGTACTTCGTGGCCGTTGATGGGGCGCGCTTCCGGCGCCCAGTGGTGCCGGGCGACCAGTTGCGGCTCGAAATAAACGTCATCTCCTGGCGCGGCGATTTTTGCAAGCTGGAGGGGAAGGCGACGGTGAACGGGCAACTTGCGGCGGAGGCCACGTTGATGTGCAAGATGGTCGACCGCGAGCTGACGGTGAAACTGGAAGACGCCGCGAAATGACGGTGCAAGCGATCCATCATCAGGCGGTCATCGCGCCGGGCGCGAAACTTGGCGCGGGTGTGCAAGTAGGCGCGTATGCGGTGATCGGGGAAAACGTCGAGCTTGGCGACGGCTGCATTCTTCATGCGCACGCGGTAGTGCAGGGACCCTCGCGCTTTGGAATAAATAATATCTTTCACCCGTTCTGCTCCATTGGAGCCGCACCGCAGGACTTGAAGTACCGCGGCGAAAAAACCGAACTAATCGCCGGCGATGACAACGTGTTTCGTGAGAATGTTACGGTGAGCCGGGGCACGGCCGGGGGCGGCGGGAGGACGACCATTGGCAGCGGCAATCTGTTCATGGCGAATTCACACGTGGGACACGATTGCCATATCGGCGACGGCACGCTGTTTGTGAACGGTGCGACGCTGGCCGGGCACGTCGACATCGAGGATTTCGCGACGGTGGGGGCATTTTCCCCGGTCCACCAGTTTTGCCGCGTGGGTCGCTACGCCTACATCGGCGCCTGCACGGTGATCACGCAAAGCGTGCCGCCCTTTTCGCTGGTCGTCACCAAGCGCGAGACGAAGTGCTACGGCATCAACACCATCGGCCTCGAGCGCAAAGGTTTCTCGCCGGAGAGATTGAAAATTCTCCAGCGAGCGTTCCGTCTGTTGTCACGCTCGAAATTGAATACCTCGAACGCGCTTGAGGAGATGCGCAAGACGCTGGGTGATTCGGCAGACGTGCGCGAGTTGATTGAGTTCATCGAAGGCGCCGAGCGCGGCGTCGTGAAATAGCGCGCCCTTGAATGTTCTTTTGATGCCCGACACTACCGCAAGCACAACGGCAAGGACGGCTCCTGGCGCGACCGGGTGGGGCCTCATCGCCGGGAATGGGCGATTCCCATTCCTGGTGCTCGAAGGAGCGCGCAGCCAGGGTATCGACATGGCGGTCATCGCCATCAAGGAAGAAGCTTCACCGGAGATCGAACGCGCCGCGAGGCGCGTCCACTGGGTGAGCCTGGGCGAATTGAGCAAAACGATCGAGCTAATGCATCAAGAAGGCGTCTTGCAGGCGGTGATGGCCGGGCAGGTGAAGCACAACAAGATTTTCAGCGCGATCCGGCCGGACTGGAAACTGGCCAAACTGCTCCTTTCCCTGCCGCGGAAGAACACGGACACGCTGATCGGCGCGGTGGCGCGTGTCCTCGAAGACGACGGCATCCGGCTGGTGGATTCGACGCTTTTCCTGAAGCCCCTGCTGCCGGAGGCCGGCGTTCTGACGCGGCGCGCGCCGAATGAACACGAAGCCGAAGACATCGCTTACGGCCTAGGGGTGGCCCGGCACATTGCGGAAATAGATATCGGGCAGACTGTGGTTATTGCGGATCGTGCATGTGTGGCCGTTGAGGCCATGGAAGGCACGGACGAAGTTATCGCGCGCGCGGCGCGAATAGCGGCTGGCCGGCCGCTCGTAGTCGTGAAAGTGAGCAAACCCGGACAAGACATGCGCTTTGATGTACCCGTGGTTGGTTTGCCGACCATCGAACAGATGAAGAGCACCGGGGCGACGGCACTTGCCGTCGACGCCGGGCGTACCCTTCTGTTTGACCGCACACAATTGATCGAAAGGGCCGAAGCGGCCGGGATTGCGATCCTGGCGGTTCCTCCTGTGGCTGCGGAACCCGTGAGCGCTTCGGGGGGAATCAACAGAGAATGAACGCGACGGCGGGACAAACGGGCAAGGTGCGCGTCGCCGTCGTGGGGGCGGGCGAGTTCGGGCGCAATCACGCGCGTGTCTACCGCGAACTTGCGAACGCGGATCTCGTCGCCGTATTTGACAGGGACGAGAGCCGCGCAAAGGCCGTGGCGGCGGAATTTCAGACGCAAGCGCTGCGCGGACTTGAGGAGCTGAAGGGCAAAGCCGATGCAGCAAGCGTGGCCGTGCCCACGGTGGATCATGCCGCGGTCGGTTGCCAACTCATGCAGATGGGCCTCGACGTCCTGGTCGAAAAGCCCATGGCCGTCAACTTGAGCGAGGCGGACGGACTGCTCGATGCGGCAAAGCGACACCGGCGAATTCTGCAAGTGGGCCACGTGGAACGATTCAATCCCGCGGTGCTAGCGGTCGAGCCGATACTTAACCGGCCGTTGTTTTTCGAGGTACACCGCCTGGGGGTGTTCACGCCGCGCAGCCTGGATGTGGACGTCATCTTCGACTTGATGATCCACGATCTGGACATTCTTCTCGCGCTGGTCAACGAGCCGGTGGACGAAGTGAAGGCCGTGGGCATTCCCGTCTTGACCGACAAGGTGGACATCGCGCACGCGCGACTCGAGTTCGCCGGCGGCGCGGTCGCGAACATTACCGCGAGCCGCGTTTCGACGGAACGCGTGCGCAAGATGCGTTTCTTTCAGCAGCACGAGTACATTTCGCTCGATTATGCGCGGCGCGACGCTCTGCGCATCGGCGTGAAGAAGGCGGGCCCGCAGCCGGAGTTCGGTTTTGAGAAGTTGCCCGCGCCAAACGTCGAACCGCTGCACGCCGAACTGGAAGCATTCGTGGATGCGGTGCGCACGCGCCGCGAGCCGCGCACAAGCGGAGCCGCGGGCAGAGCGGCGCTGGAGCTGGCGGGACGCGTGATGACGAGCATCCAGGAGCACGCGGAGCGCGTCCAACTGAGTGCACTCGCCGCACCGTCCAAGACAGGAAAATGATTCCAAGATTCCTCGTTCCCGAGAACTCTCGCCCGCCCACTGTCGATGCCACCGCGACGCAGCGGCGGCGTCCATCGACGCTGGATGAACGCACGCTCGTTCCGGCGATGCTGCCGATCGTGGTTCTCGACGGGCGTACGAAAATCCCAGCTTCACTGCCCCTCGAATCGATTAGCGCGCGGACGGTGGTTCCGCGCGATTTGAACGCGGAGGCTTTCCAGGTCGAAGAGAGCAATGAGCTGCCGCTGCAACCCACGGATATGGACGCGCGAATTGCCGTGCCGCAAGGCGCTTCGCGTCCCGAGACGCTCGAAACGATCGAAAATATTCCGCTGGACCTCGTCGAAGCCGATATTTTCCTGACGGGCGAAGTCAACCTGCTCGCCAAGGAGCCTGCCGAGGGAAAATCGAAGAAGGAAGCAATCACCCGGGTCTCTTCGGTGGTTTTTCATATTCTGGTGATTACGCTGATCATTCTTCAGCCAAAACTCTTTCCCTACCATCCACCAACGCAGGAGCAGCTTGACCTTGCCCGGCGGCAGATTACCGTTTTGCTTCCTCCGGGCGCGCTCGACGATTTGAAGACGGCACCACGTCCGAAGGAATTAAGCAGCGAAAAAATGCATCTCGATCCACGCATTCTGAAGAAGATTGCGCCTCCCGCGCCGCAGCCCGCGCCAAAGCCGCCGGAGCCTGAGAAAGTCGTGAAAGAGTTGCCGAATGCCCCTGTTCCGCAACCCAATGTGAAGCTTCCTCAGCCGAACGAGTCGAAAACGGATGCGCCCAAACCGCCGCTGAAGCTCGAGGTTCCCGAGGAACAACCCAGGCCGAGCACTTTGCTGCTGCCAAGAGATTCGCCGGGGCGCTCGATTCAGGACTCCATGCGAGAGGCTGCCAAGATGAACGCGCCCCGTGCAATCGGCGGCGGCGGGCAAATCCCCACCCGCGGAGCCCCAGGAAGCGGAGGACGGGGCAGCGCCTATGCGGGCATTCAAATGCTCACGCCCACGGAGGGCGTGGATTTCAACGACTATCTCGCCCGCGTGTATCAGAGCGTCAAGCGGAACTGGTTCGCGGTGATGCCGGAATCGGTGCAACTGGGCGACAAAGGCGTCGTTTCGTTGCAGTTTAGAATCCTGAGGGATGGTGGCGTTCCGACAGGCGAACCTGTGACGGTGTATGGCTCCGGCAAAGAGCCGCTCGATCGCGCGGCCATTTCCTCGATTCGCGCCTCCAACCCGTTTGAACCCTTGCCGTCAGCCTTTAAGGGCCCCTACATCGAGCTGCGATTTACGTATTTCTATAATTTGCAGCCGGACTACGGCCGGCAGGAGTGAAGCTCGCACGCCAACAAATTCTCGGCAGCCTGCTGCTGGCTCTGGTAGTGCTCGTCGTTCTACTCATCCGCGCGTGGCATATCCTGTTTCGATGAAAGAAGACAATACGCTGGCGTCGCTCGTGGCCGTCGTAGGTCCAACGGCTTCGGGAAAATCGGCGCTGGGGGTGTGGCTGGCCGAGCGGGTGGGCGGAGAAATCGTCGCTTGCGATTCGACGCAGCTCTATCGGGGATTCGATATTGGGACAGCCAAGCCCGAGCTCGCTGCGTGTCACGGCATCCCGCATCACTTGCTGGATGTTCTTGATGCGACGGAGGAAGCGACGGCCGGAGGATATGCGCAAATGGCGCTCCGGGTGCTGGAAGACTTGCGCCAGCGAGGTCGCTTGCCGATTTTCACCGTGGGGACTGGATTGTATCTCCGCGCGCTGCTCGAGGGCTTGGCGGACTTGCCCCAACGCTCCGAGGAGCTCCGAAAGCGCTTGCGATCGAGCGCTGCAGGCCATGGTCGACGACATTTGCATCGGCTGCTTGAGAGATTGGATTCCGCTGCGGCGCGGAAAATCGCGCCAAACGACGAGCAAAAGTTGATTCGAGCAATCGAGATTTGCCTGCTGGCGCGCAAGCCGCTTTCGGAAGTGCACCGAGGAGGGCGGAGCCCTTTAAAGGGATGGCGCGCGGTGAAGATCGGACTGGCGCCGCCTCGCGAGGTACTTTACGAACGGATTCGCGTGCGGACAGAAGAAATGTTCTCGAAGGGCTGGATCGAGGAAGTGCGCCGCTTAGTGGCAAGCGGGCTTCCGGAAAACGCGAAGCCATTTGATTTTATCGGCTACCGCGAACTGCGCTCCGTCGTGCGCGGCGAAATGACGCTCGATGCCCCGCGTGCGGCGATTGAGCAAGCGACACGCCGGTATGCCAAGCGTCAGTTGACGTGGTTCCGCAAAGAGCCCGGCGTTCACTGGCTGGCGGGTTTCGGAGATGATGCGAAGTTGCAAAATGACGCACTCCAATATCTGCAAACGCAAGAAATCCGGTAGTGGGTTTCTTTGAATTTTGACTCCGCTGAACACGGTAACTTTGGGACGTGGCGATCTTAGTTCCTCTCTGCGGAACACACGAGCGAGGGGCGGAAAGAACGGCGTAAAATGACACTAGGGGGGATTACGTGAGAGTGCGGAAGGCCGTTTCGTTGATCACCATTGAAGTCTGCATCATACTCTGCGGCTGCGGTCCGACAACAACTTGGTCCGCAGAATCCCGATCTCCGGATGGCCATTGGCTTGCGGTCGCTCGCTCTGAGCAGTGGAGTGGTCCCGGAAATGCGTACGATGCGACCACTGTGTACCTAAAATGGCTTAAGGGGTCAGAGCCTCCGACGCAGGTTTTGGGTTTTTCTCACCAGTTTGCGACGATGAATCTGAAGATGGAATGGGTAACCCCAACACACCTTCACGTCACGTACGGGGAGAGCGCAAGGCTTGGGGATCATGTAAGTCTCGACTTTCAAGTCGTTAAATGCGCTGGCATCGACATCTCCGTGCAATACCTCTCAGGTGACCCAACCGAGGGTCAAAAGTCAAAATAACCCACCATTAGAAATACAGGTGAGTCGCGGCACGCAGGGGAGAAGCGTATAATCCAGTGGGTGAAGAAAACCCCTCCTTGCGTAGTTTCGATCACCCTTTATATTTGGACTCCTCGATGACAGCAGGCCGGCCTCGGTGATGAAAACACAACAACAGGTTTCAACGGCGGAGCGCGCTTTGCTGGTCGGCGTGGGTTGGAAGCGCGCGCCCCGATTTCCCGGAATGCCCGCGGGCGAACAAGGAAGAGAATCGCTCGTGGAACTCGTCGAGCTTGCGAAAAGCGCGGGAGCTCAAGTAGCCAGCACGGTGTTCCAAGTGCGCGACAAAGCGGACCCCGCAACCCTCGTGGGGCGGGGCAAATTGGATGAAATTCGCGCGGAAGCAACGACTCACGACGCGCCCCTGATCATTTTCGACAGCAATCTCTCTCCGATGCAACAGCGGAATATCGAGGAAGCCACGGAATGCCGCGTAATCGATCGCACGCAGTTAATCCTGGACATATTCGCCCGCCACGCGCGCAGTCGCGAAGGGCAGCTGCAGGTGGAACTCGCGCAGCTTAACTACATGCTGCCGCGCCTGACCGGGCATGGCGCGGCGATGTCGCGCCTCGGCGGCAAGAGCGGGGGTGGCGGCGCCGCGGGACGCATCGGCGTGCGCGGACCTGGCGAGAAAAAGCTGGAAACGGACCGGCGGCGGATCCGCGACCGGGTGCGCAAAATCGAATCCAGCATCAATGAAGTTCGCAAGCAGCGCGCCTTGCGCCGAGAAGCGCGCAATGCCGTCCCTCTCGGCACCATCGCCCTCGTGGGTTACACCAACGCGGGAAAATCAACTTTATTCAACGCCCTGAGCCGCGCCGAGGTGCTGGTCTCCCCGCGCATGTTCGCCACCCTCGATCCGACGATTCGAGCCGTCCGGCTGCCTTCCAACCGCCGGGTTCTGATTTCTGACACCGTGGGTTTCATTCGGGATCTGCCCAAGGGATTGCTGAACGCATTTCGCGCGACTCTTGAAGAGGTTCAGGAAGCTGCATTGATCTTGCACGTCAGTGACGTTTCGAATCCCCACCATGCCGAGCTGGACGACGCGGTGGAGAAGATACTGTGCGACCTCGGCGTGAACGATCGACCGAAACTCCGGGTGTTCAACAAGGTGGATCAACTGACGCCGGAGGAGCGTGCGCCCCTGGTGCATCCCTACGCCATGGGAGCGGGAATCGACGGCGGTCCGGTGCTAGTTTCGGCGTTGACGGGCGAAGGCATCGAGGAACTATTGCGCCGGATGGACGGGGCGCTTCCCGTTGATCCTATGGTTACGCTCTCGCTGCGCATGCCGATGACGGAAGGGCGCACCCTTGCACTGGTGCATGCGCTCGGCCGGGTCCTGAGGTCGGAAGTGGAAGATTCACACATGCTGTTGGACGCCGAAGTGCCTGTCTCAATCGCCCGGCGCCTGCGGCTCGCGAGTTTTGTTTCGAAGGAAACATTTCGGCCCGCTTCAACGTAACGGATAGTAGAGTGATGGGAGAGGACTGCAATGGCTGCCTTTTTTCTCTGGTGCATCCTGTTCGTGGTATGTTGGCCGCTCGCGCTGCTGGCCCTGGTTTTGTATCCGATTGTGTGGCTGCTGACGCTGCCCTTTCGGATTCTGGGAATCGCAGTGCACGGGGTGTTTGCGCTCTTGAGTGCGCTATTCTTCCTGCCGGTGCGCGTTCTGCGGGGTCCCCGCGCCATTTAGCGAATGAAAAAGCATAACTCAGGTAGTGACACCGGAGTAATAACACGAAATCTGGTCCGATGGCGGCCTTGAATCCCCGACGCGATCCTTGCGGCGCATTGTGAATAGATCGTCATCTCCTGTGGAAAACCTTGTGGAAACTCGCAAGGCGCCATTGATCTCCTGCCAGGTTCTTCCGAATAGTAGCTCAGATGTCCGATGCTTTGATGTGTTATAACTTGTTTAAAACACAATACTTAATCTACCTCATCTGCTTATTTGAGCGCCGTACTGCACTGTTCTCTGTTTTGCCGCCAAGTCGCACATTTTCACAGGTTTACAGCCGGGGGAATCTGGCTATCAAGACTCCGCTGCCAATCAGCGTGACCGGTCTAGTTACGGTAAGGTACTGTCTTCTCATGAGCTTCAACCCGTCTCCAGACGTTGACGCATCACGAAGCCAAGTCTATAGTGAGTCGCGGCGGTGGTTGGAAGCATTTGCCCGGCCCTTCCGCCAGCAAGCGGCATGAACCTCCCCAATTCACTCACGGTGTTGCGAATTTTCTTTGTTCCGCTCCTCATTGTGGTCTTGCTTACGCGGAGCCCCAACGTGGAGGTTTGGGGATTTCCCATGCACTTCGAGTTCTGGGGTGTTTTGATCCTCCTTACAGCGGCGGCCACCGATTGGGCCGATGGCTTTTTTGCGCGTCGCCGGCTTCAGGTGACTACCCTCGGCATTTTGCTCGACCCCATTGCGGACAAGCTGCTGATTTCCGCCGCCTTCGTCTCCCTCGTGGACATGCATCTGGTGCCTGCGTGGATGGTGGTAATCATCATCGGCCGGGAATTCACGATATTGGGTCTGCGCAATATCGCATCGGCGGAGGGATTCACGATTGAAGCTTCGCTCTTGGGCAAGACCAAGATGGTCCTGCAGGTGTGTGCCGTCGCGGTGCTGATCGCTGGATCCCAGCACGCGAAATTAAAGCCGCTTGCGTTGGTCCTTCTCTGGCTGGTGGTGATCAGCGCGTTGGTATCGGCAGCGCAATATTTCCTGCGCTTCTGGAGTCAATTGGACGACCGCATTAAACAAAGACGCAAGCTCAGCATGCTTGAACGCCACAAGAAGTCTCAGGATGCCGTTCCCCTCTGAAGAGGACCGCCTGGCTCTCTTACGGTGGGCGAGGCAGGCCGTTACCGAAGCCGTTTCCCGCGCGCAACTTCCCAGCGAAATTCCCCACCAGGGAATCTTCCTCGAAAGGAGAGGCGTATTCGTTACCCTGCACGTTCGCGGACGCCTCCGTGGGTGTATCGGCGTCGTCGAAACCCAGGAGACCTTGGGAGAGAGCGTCATGCGGTGTGCCGCAGGCGCGGCCCTCCGGGACCCGCGGTTTTCACCGTTGAAAACGGGGGAGCTTCGGGAACTCCGCATTGAAATTTCGCTGATGTCGGCGCCCGTGCCGATTCGTCCGGAAGAGATCGAGGTCGGCAGGCATGGGCTTATCGTCGCGAGCGGCTCCAGCCGCGGCCTCCTGCTTCCCCAGGTTGCGACCGAGCATCGGCTTGATCGCCAGCAATTTCTTGAAGAGACTTGCCGGAAGGCGGGACTCCATCCCGGAGCGTGGGGCGAGGAAGGAGCGCAAATCCTGGGATTTACGTGTGAAGTGTTCTCCGAAAGTTGCCCGGAATCGACAGCCTGAGCGATACGGCTCTTCCTGTAACTTTGTACCGAACAAAAAACCCCGCGAGGCGGCCTGTCTCGCTGGGTCTTGAGAGTTTGAACTGGTTTATCTAAGGGAGCTATTCAACCTCAACGTAGTCGCCGGCAAGAATCTCGCTGCTGGCGTAGGTGATCATCACCGTCGAGGAATTATGGCTGGCGTTGAGGACGATACCCTCACCCAGCACTTCGCGGGGCAGATCGTTCCATTCGTAGCGCTTCGGAGCGCTTCCGAAACCATAGATGGTGTATTGATAGCCTCTAGTTTGTGGGGCCGATTCGGCCAGCGAGCCTTGATAGCGGAAGACTCGGAAGTAATCGCCCACCTTCACTCCCTGATTCGTTCCCAGATTCACATAGACTGCATCGTTCCTGCCTGACGCTTGATGGAAATCTTTGCCCGCTACGATCATTGCCACGGGCTTTCCGCTTACAGGAGCAAAGTGATCGAACTTGGCGGATTCTTTATAGGGAGCAACGGGCCGCTCCTCGAACGGCCGGATGATGTCGCCACGCTGCATGTAACCGCAGGAGAAGGTCACTTCCGCGACCGAAACATTTGGCTGAGCTTTTACGACTCGGATTTGCCCGGCATCAATGTAAGGGGTGCCCATTGCCTTCATCAACTTGAACTGCCATTTGAACCATTGAACGTCCATGGGGTCTCCCTGAGGGCGGACCACCGTGAACCGGTCGCCTTCCTTGACTCCCTGGTTCGAGCCGCGGTTGATGTGCACGAAGTCGCCGCGCTCAAAGATCACTTTATAGGTCGATTGTTCGCCCGAAACCAGCCGCACTTCGTCAGGGACCTTTTGGTCGGTGACAAAGCCCGAGCAATAAACCGTAGAAGCATCGGGCTGACCGGCCGACGGCGTGGCCTGTGGCGCATCCTGCGCCGAGCACATCACACTTCCCAGGAAGAATGAGAGACACAAGCCAGCTACATTTGCGCGCATTGCGAGACTCCTTCGAAAACCCGCCGTACGGGCCGTGCGGGGACTATTCTAAGCGAAATTAACAGGCCATCAGGCAAGCGTCAACAGAATGACCGAGGTTGCTTTACATTCTTGATACGGCATACTAAGAGCCGTACTTTCAATCAAATGGAGACAAGACGGCCGGATATGGGTGCGTTTGGAACAGGATTGAGGCGCATCTGCGGAGTTACTGCGGCGCCTACCGCCGCGGAGATGGCCTCCCAGATACGGGCGGCGCTCCGCGAGACTTCTACCGTCGAATTGCGCTTGGATTGGTTGCGGAGTGATACAGAACGCACTCGCCTGCTTCGCTGGGTCAAGAAGCACAAAACTTCGCGCTACGTTTTCCTGGCTACCTGCCGCCAAACAGCGGGTGGCGGAAAATTCGCTGGTGGGTTCGAAGCGGAAATTCACTGGTTGAAACAGGCGCGCGAGGCAGGCTGTGAATGGTGCGACCTCGAGATTGAAACTCTGCGCGAGTTGCCGCGGGCCTCGTTCCGCGCCCTGGGCTTGCCGCCGTGCGTGCTGCTCTCCGCACACGACTTTCGGCGCACGCCGCCCCTCAGCCGCGTCCTGCGCCTGTTGCACCGCAATAATGCAGACGCCGTCAAGATCGCCGCCAACGCGCGCACCATCGCGGACAGCGTGCGACTATTAAGAACTGCCAGACGCACGAAAAATTTTGTGGCCGTTCCCATGGGAGAGGTGGCCCTGCCCGTGCGAATCCTGGCACTTCGCGAGGGCAGTGCGCTGGCTTATGCGCCGGTCGCTGCGGCAACGGCTCCCGGACAGGTTTCACTATCCGAACTGAAGCATCTTTATCGCGCCCATCAATTGACGAGGCGCACGCAAGTTTATGGCGTGCTTGGCGATCCCATCGGGCACTCGTTTTCGCCGCTGCTGCACAATACCGGGTTCGCAGCGCGCAAGATGGACGCCGTATATCTGCCCTTTCTCGTTCATGAGTTACGCGATTTCCTTGATGCCATCCCGGACCTTGGCGTTCGCGGATTTAGCGTGACCCTGCCGCACAAGCAATCCATCCTCCGGCATCTTGACGATTGTGAACCCCTCGCCGCGGCCATCGGCGCCGTGAACACGGTCGTGGTGCGGAGGGACGCGAAGCTCTATGGCTGCAATACTGACTACGTCGGCGTGCTGCGTGCGCTTCAGAGGAAGTTGCGTATCAAGGGCAGTCACGTACTGCTTTTTGGTGCAGGTGGTTCGGCGCGGGCCGCGGCCTTTGCGTTGGCTCGTGCCGGCGCGATTGTCGGCATCTGCGCGCGCCGTGAGAGGGCCGCTCGCGAACTTGCTCGGGCCGTCGGCGGCGAAGTAGTACCGCGCCGTGCCCTGCGCACAGAATTCTTCGACGCCATCATCAATACGACTCCTGTCGGCATGCACCCCCGGGGCGCAATTTCTCCTCTTTCGCCCCGCGAGTTACACTGTCGCCTTGTCATGGATCTCATCTACCGGCCGCAGAGGACGCAACTTTTGAAAGTCGCAGCGCAAAAAAATATTGCTACCGTATCCGGTGTGGAAATGTTTCTCGCTCAGGGAATTGCGCAGTGGGAGATCTGGACCGAGCAGCACGCTCCCGAAGCGGTTATGCGTGCTGCTGTGCTGGGCGCGCTGCGCTCCGAAGAAAAATCCCGGAGCAGGCCATGATTCAGCCAAGTTTCCGGGAGTTTCAGCGCCTGGCCAGCGAAGGAAACCTCATACCCGTCTACGATGTGTTCTCCGCTGATCTGCTCACGCCGGTAAGCGCGTACCTTCGTATTGCCCAGGGAGCGCGGTACTCGTTCCTCCTCGAGACCCTGGAAGGCGGCGAAAAAATCGCTCGCTACACCTTCGCTGGAGCAAATCCCGAAGAAGTATTCCGCTACGCCAATGGCGCCTGTGTTCTCGAGAGCCCCGACCGCCTGGTTTGGGAAGAGCGCGATCCGGTCTCCTTCTTGCGTGCTCACATGGAACGATTTCGTCCCGTGCGCCTGCCCGGGCTCCCCCCGCTGGTGGCTGGCGCCATCGGGTTTTTCAGTTACGACATGGTGCGGCTGATCGAGCGTCTCCCGAAAAACTTGCGCGACGAGATCGGGCTTTACGATGCCATGCTGATGTTTTACCGTGGCATCATCGCCTTTGATCACCTGCAGCACCGCTTGTGGATCGTGCGCAACGTCTTCACGGAGGACGCCGGCAACCTGCGCGAGAAATACGAAGCCGCCGTGAAAGAAATCAAGCGCACCCGGCGGATGCTCGAAGAGCCCGTGGCCGCCGAGCGTCCAAAAAAGCTCGCGAAAAAGAAAAAGCGCTCGCCGCTTCGCGTGAAATCGAATTTCCGGCGTGGCGAGTATCTCGACGCCGTCCGCAAAGCCAAGGAATATATCCGCGCGGGCGATATTTTTCAGGTGGTGTTGAGCCAGCGTTTTTCCGCGAAAACACAGGCCGATCCATTCGAGGTTTACCGCGAGCTACGTGTCCTCAATCCCTCGCCCTACATGTTCTATTTGCAGATGAACGACGTTTTTATCGTGGGCAGCTCCCCGGAAATGCTCGTCAAAGTCCAGGGTCGCGACGTTTTCTACCGGCCGATTGCCGGCACGCTCCCGCGCGGCAAGGGCGAAGCGGAAGATCAGCTCAACGAGAAGAAAATGCTCGCTAGTGAGAAGGAACGCGCCGAACACATCATGCTGGTGGACCTCGGCCGCAACGATCTCGGCCGCGTCTGCGAGTATGGTACGGTGAAGGTGGAGCAGTTGCTCACCGTGGAGCGCTTCTCCCACGTGATGCATCTCGTTTCCAGTCTGCGCGGGCGTTTGCGCGAGGATGTGGACTGCTTCGACGCCCTGATGGCTTGTTTTCCCGCGGGCACGGTTTCCGGAGCGCCGAAGGTTCGCGCCATGGAGATCATCGAAGAGCTGGAGCGCACGCGGCGCGGGATTTACGCCGGCGGCGTCTTGTACCTGGACTTTGCGGGCAACCTGGATTCCTGCATCGCGCTTCGAACCATGGTCATTAAGAATGGCGTCGCTCACGTGCAGGCGGGAGGCGGCATCGTCGCCGATTCGACCCCTGAAGGTGAATTTCAGGAAACCATCAATAAGTCGCGCGCGCTTCTGACCGCCCTCGAAGCCGCGCATCGCGTACGCCGGCACAGGAAATTATCGTGATTCTTCTCCTAGATAATTATGACTCCTTCACCTATAACCTGGCGCAGTACCTGGGCGAGCTCGGTTGCGCCGTGGAAGTCCACCGCAACGATAAAATTTCCGTCGAAGAAATCCAGCGCCGCAAGCCCGAGAAAATCGTGATTTCTCCCGGACCCTGCACACCGCAAGACGCGGGCATTTGCGTCGATCTGGTGCAGCGACTCGCGGGGAAAATTCCGATTCTCGGTGTATGCCTGGGTCACCAAGCCATTGGAGCGGCTTTCGGCGGGAAAATTATCCGTGCGCCCAAGCTATTCCACGGAAAAACCAGCGAGATTCATCACGACGGCAAAGGAGTTTTCCGGAAATTACCCGACCCTTTCACCGCCACGCGCTACCACTCGCTCATCGTCGAGCGCAAATCACTCCCCCGCGAGCTTCACATCACCGCCGAGACCGACGACGGAATCATCATGGGCTTCCGCCACAAAAAATTTCCCATCGAAGGCGTGCAATTTCACCCGGAATCGGTTCTCACGAAATCTGGCAAGGAACTCCTGAAGAATTTTCTGTCGCAATAATTTCTACCAGCTCAGATCGGCCAGAATGGCGCCGTAAATTTCCATCCCGCGCCAAAGATGGCCAAGGCGGAGGTTTTCGTCCGAAGTGTGCTGGTGATTATCGGCGTTGACGATGGGCACGCCGATTACGGGCAGGCCGAGGTCTTCGAAAATATACATGGGAGCGGTTCCGCCAAGGGTAGGCATCTTCACCGTCGACCCCGCTGCTCCCTCCACGACCTCGATCACTTTTTTCGAGACCGCCGAATCCATTGGTGTGCGCGAAGCTCGATAGCCGCCCTCATTCACGATCCTTGCGATCAGCGGATGAGCGCGTCTCTCCTCGATCGTCGGCTCGCGGTCAATCACGTAGTACCCCTGTTTGCGAATGAACCCGGCTATCTGCTCGAACTTCTTCTGCGGGTCTTCTCCCTTGACCAGCCTCGCATCGATCGAAGCCTCGGCTTGGTCGGGCACGACGTTTTGCGCCCGATCCCCCACATAAGCGCTGCGTAGCCCGCGAACATTCAGCGACGGCTCCTGAAGCAGTTCCACCAATTTCCTGCCGCGGCCTTCCGGTTTTGCGATCCCCAGCTCGCGTTCTAATTCCGCATCGTTGTCCGGCAATTCCGCGATAGCCTTTTTGTCGGCGTCGGTTAGCGGTGTGACGTCGTCATAGTAGCCGTCGATCAACACATGACCGTCCACGTCTTTCATCGATGCCAATAGCCGCGAAAGCTCCATCGCCGGGTTCGGCGCCCAATTTCCATAGTGGCCGCTGTGCAGCGCCCGCACCGGCCCGTAAACGGTGATGTCCAGCCCGATATCTCCGCGGTTACCGAAAAAAACCAGCGGCCGGCCGGACTGATGCACCGGCCCATCCGCGGTGATCAGCAAATCGCCGCCAAGCAGATTCTTGTGAAGGTCAAGTGTCCGCTCCAGATTTGGGGAGCCGGCCTCTTCCTCGCCTTCGAATATCACTTTCAGGTTCACACCAAGGGGAATATTCCTCGCCCGTAAAGCATCGAGCGCCGCAAGTAGCGCCACGATGGGTGATTTGTCATCCGAAGAGGAGCGTGCGTAGATGCACCAATCATCTTCGTACTCCGCCGGTTTTTTGCCTCTGGGTTCGGGGAAGGAAATGCGTTTGCCTCCGGCCTCTATCGCCGCGCTGCGCAGGACTGGCTCGAACGGCTTCCCGTCCGTCCATGTCGCGGGATCGACCGGCTGGCCGTCATAATGCGCGTAAAAAATCACCGTGCGCTGTGCTTCAGGCACCATAAGCTTGCCAAACACCACGGGGCCTCGCCCGCCAATGGGCAGCAAATGCGTCTCAATGCCGCGCGCTTCCAGCATCTCGACGAGCCGCGCCGCGTTTTTCTGAATATTCTGCGTATCGCTCGCCACGTTGGGAATCGACAGAAATTCCGTCAGCTCTCGCACGATCCGGTCTTCGTTGTCGATCCGGTAGACGCGCACTTCCTGCGCTACTTGAGCGGGCGGCAGAGCCGCCGGCTTCTGCCCGAATGTTGTCACGCTCGAAAAGAGCGCCAAGAGCGCAACCGAAATGCTCTTCAAGGGATTCTTCCTCCAACTCTTCTTCCAGGTCAGCCACGGGAAAGAAGAAATGCCTGCTCGACGCTGCGCGAGCGGAGCGGGTCATTCTACTCGACCTGACCGATTCTTGCGAACGCTGGCAGGTTGCGGGGATTTAAGCTTCCCATCCCCCCTATTGCCGCCTGCCAAACTTTACCCGTGCGGCAACGGTTCGCCGTTTTGTGCGCAAACTATCAACAGGGGCTTGCGCAAAGTACTAGTGTGCCTTCGAATCTCGCCAATAGACTAAGCTTCAGTTGCCTCTCGGAGGATTTGAGCCGCCTTGGGACGCCGTAGCCTGGCTATCGCATTGGCATGTCTACTTGTGGGTATTCCCCTGCCCGGTGCTACTGCTCCGCTCGGAATCGTGACGCAATCGTCGAAGGGACATTTGAGCGCTTCCGATGCCTCTGCCGGCGCGACGATCTATGACGGTGACCGGCTCTTGACCGATGCGGGCGGCGTCCTCCGCCTTCGGATTGGCGCTTCCTGGCTATATCTCCCAGGACAGAGCGACGTGACCCTGCACGGCGCCACGACGGGTGCGCTCGCTGATTTGTCCGGGGGCTCTCTGGTCTTTTCCTCGGCGCTGGCTTCCGCCATGGAAATTCGCGCTCGCGAAGCGCGCATCCGTGCTGCCGCGAATGTTCCCACAATCGCGCAGATCAGCGTCGTCGGCCCCAAAGAGTTGCGTGTTACCGCGCGTCGTGGGGCTCTGGAGCTCACGTATCGCGACGAAACGGAGCGCATTCCCGAGGGCGCTTCCTACCGCGTTCTCCTCGACCCTTCTCCCGACGATATTCCCCCCGCCATAAACGGCCGTGGACCGGGTTCCTGGCCCGCCAAACCTCCACATCCCTCGGGCAAGACGGGCAAAGGATTTCTCTTAATCGTCGCTGGTGGCACAGGGTTGGCAACTGCTTGGGCGCTTCACGAGGCCTGGGAAAGCCCCGACAGCCCGTAACGCGCTCCGATTCCACCCCCTATTAAACTGCCAAGGCTGCAGATTTCCCTCAACTCTTGAGGGTGAACTCAACCAGGGCGGCAAGCTTTTTCTCCGCAGCGCCCGAGGAAATCGCTCTTGCGGCGAGGTTCGCCCCCTCCCGGAAATTCGACGCCGCGCCCGCGGCAACGAGTGCCGCCGCGGCGTTGGCCACTACGATATCGCGTGCTGGGCCTGACTCGCGCCCAAAGATCCGGCGGATGCGCGCGGCGTTCTCCGCCGCGGTGCCGTTGACCAGGGAATCGAGAGGCGCGCGTGAAACGCCAAAGTCCTCAGGCGTGATCGCGTAATGTTGAGTCGCCCCCTTTTTCACTTCCGCCACCAGGGTTTCTCCCGCCAGCGAGATTTCACCGATGCCCCCGGCGCCTCGGACAACAAACGCGCGTTCCACGCCGAGCTCTGCCAGAGCCGCCGCCATCAGCTCAATAATTTCCTCGGAGAACACACCCAACACCTGATTTTGTGCTCCAGCGGGATTCGTCAGCGGGCCGAGAAGATTGAAGACCGTGCGAACTCCAATCTGCCTTCGCGCCGGCGCCGCATGCCGCGCGGCGGAGTGCGCCGACCGGGCAAACAGAAATCCAATGCCGATTTCGCGGATCGCGCGGCCGGCGTGCTCGACGGGAGCGTCGATACGCACACCGAGCGCTTCGAGAACATCGGCCGAGCCGCTGCCCACCCCGTCGGAGCGCCGGTTGCCGTGCTTGGCCACGCGCGCGCCTGCGGCCGCTGCAACAATCGCCGCCGCGGTCGAAACATTGAACATCTTCGCGCGATCGCCCCCGGTTCCGCAGGTATCCACCATGTTTTTTGGGCGGTCTTGGCCTTCGGGAAACACCGGCGCCGCGTGGCGCCGCATCGCGCGCGCGAATCCGACTACTTCCTCGAGCTGGTAGGGCCGCATGTTTAGGGCCGCGAGCAGGCGAACAATTTCAGGCGTTTCCACACGGCCGGAGAGCAGCTCATTCATGAATTCATCGGCCTGCGCCCGCGTGAGGATGCTGCCCTTCTCGACCCGTTCGACTAGAGATTTGACCATCAATACTTCATCTTTCGCGGAAGTGATTCGCGCCTCGCTTGCTCGAACCAGTCCTTCCGAGTAAACTTCTATGTTTTGCGACGACGCAAAATTCTAACACTGGCGGACCGCTTCAAGGTCACACCCAAGACGGACCCTCGATGAAGATTCACGAATATCAGGCCAAAGCGATTTTGTCGCGCTACGGCGTCACCACCCCGCGTGGCGAAGTTGCTTTCACCAAGGAAGAAGCGCGCGAGGCCGCGCAGCGCCTGAAATCCAATATTGTCGTCGTCAAGGCGCAGATTCACGCCGGGGGCCGCGGCAAAGCCGGCGGCGTCAAGCTCGCCCGCTCGGCTGACGAAGCCGCCGAAATCGCCGGTCGCATCCTCGGCATGACTCTCGTCACGCCGCAGACAGGTTCCGCTGGGCGCTTGGTCAAGCGCTTATTGATTGAAGAAGGCCTCGACATCAAGCGCGAGCTTTATTTGGGCCTGTTGGTCGATCGAGCCGCTGGTCGCGTAGTGTTTATGGCCAGCGCCGCGGGCGGAATGGAGATCGAGGAAGTCGCCAAGGAAAACCCCGCGGCCATTTTGCGTGAGATGATTCACCCTGCCGTCGGCCTTCAACCCTATCAGGCGCGAAAGCTTGCCTTCGGCCTGGGCCTCCCCCCCGAGGTCGTCCAAAATTCCGTGCCATTTTTCCAGGCGCTGCACCGCGCGTTCAACGACACGGACGCCTCGCTCCTCGAAATCAATCCGTGTGTCCTGACCGGTGACGGCAGGCTAGTTGCCCTTGACGCGAAAATGACCTTCGACGATAACGCTTTGTTCCGCCACAAGGAATTGCGCGAACTTCGCGACTTCGATGAAGAGGATCCGTTGGAGGTGGAAGCCTCGAACTACGGTTTGAATTACATCAAGCTCGATGGCAGCGTGGCTTGCATGGTCAATGGCGCCGGACTGGCCATGGCCACCATGGATATCATCAAGTACGCGGGTGGTTCCCCGGCCAACTTTCTCGACGTCGGCGGCGGCGCTTCCGCCGAACAGGTCAAGAACGCGTTTGGCATCCTCATGAGCGATCCCGCCGTGCGCGCGGTGTTCATAAATATATTTGGAGGCATTCTTCGCTGCGACGTTCTCGCCACCGGCGTCGTCGCCGCCGCGAAAGACCTGCAACTCAAGGTGCCGGTAGTTGTGCGCATGGAAGGCACCAACGTCGAGCTCGGCCAGCAAATCCTTCGCGATAGCGGACTCAACTTCACCATCGCCGACGGCATGAAGGACGGCGCGGAAAAAGTCGTGAAGCTCGCGGGCGGTGCGCGATGAGCGTTTTAGTCAACGAAAAAACACGCGTGATCGTCCAAGGATTTACAGGGCGCGAAGGAACGTTTCACGCTCAGCAAATGCTCGAGTACGGAACTAACGTCGTTGGCGGCGTGACTCCCGGCAAGGGCAGCACAAAACATCTCGAGCGGCCCGTATTCAACACCGTTTCGGACGCCGTGAAAGACACTGGAGCCAACGCGTCCGTAATTTTCGTCCCGCCGCCGTTTGCGGCTGATGCGATTTTGGAAGCCGCGGATGCCGGGCTGCCGCTGGTTATCTGCATTACCGAAGGCATCCCCGTGCTCGATATGGTTCGCGTCTCGGCCGCGGTTGATTTCCGGAAGATGCGCTTGATCGGCCCGAACTGCCCCGGGGTCATTTCTCCGGGCAAATGCAAGATCGGCATCATGCCAGGACGCATACACAAACAGGGTTACGTAGGCGTGGTCAGCCGCAGCGGCACGCTGACCTATGAAGCGGTCGACCAGTTGACGCGCCTCGGTATCGGACAATCCACCTGTATTGGCATTGGCGGCGATCCCATCATCGGCACATCGTTTCTCGACGCCATGAAGCTCTTCAACGAAGATCCCGATACACATGCGGTCATCCTCATCGGCGAAATCGGCGGAAACGCCGAGGAGCGCGCGGCGGAATTCATCAAGGCCAACGTGAAAAAGCCTGTCGTGGGTTTCATCGCCGGGCAGACCGCGCCGCCGGGACGCCGCATGGGCCACGCTGGCGCCATTATCAGCGGCGGCCAGGGCACGGCGAAGGATAAGTACGCCGCGATGCGCGCCGCCGGCATCCGCTGTGTCGAAACGCCGGCCGATCTCGGCTCCAGCGTCGCCGCCGCTTTGAAATAATTTGACTACGTTACCTCACTCTTTTTTGGAGGAATTTCTCAGTGGCACTTGAACGCACTTTCGCCATCATCAAACCCGACGCCGTTGGACGCAATCTTCAGGGTGACATCCTTTCTCGCATCCACCGGGCCGGCTTCAAAATTGTCGCCATCAAGACCATGCGCCTTACGAAAGCGGAAGCGGGCGGCTTCTACGCCGTTCACAAAGAGCGCCCTTTCTTTGGCGAACTCACCGATTTCATGAGCTCAGGGAAAATTTTCGCCATGGTTCTCGAAGCCGAAGGCGCCATCGCCAAGTGGCGCGACGTCATGGGCGCTACCGACCCCAAGAAAGCAGCGCCCGGCACGATCCGTCACGATCTCGGCACAAGCATCGGCAACAACTGCACGCATGGCTCCGACGCTCCCGACACCGCCGCCTTCGAAATCTCTTATTTCTTCTCGGGCTCGGAATTGATCTGATCCGTGTCCTCGGTGCGTTTGTCATCCTGAGGGCACTCGTCAGGAGTGCCCGAAGGACCTCAACCAAATATTTCGGCTAAAATGCACCCGATGGATCCCCTCCGCGAATTCGGCCGCACGCTTCTCATTCTCGGTGTTCTTCTCCTGTTCATTGGCGGTTTTTTCTTCTTTGGCCTAAAACTCCCGTTTCGCCTCGGCCGTCTTCCCGGTGACATCATCCATCGCAGCAAGCACAGTACTATTTATTTTCCTATCGTCACCTGCCTTCTTCTCAGCATCGTCCTCTCTCTGCTCTTCTGGCTCGTCTCCCACTTTCGCCGTTAACCACCTCCACTAGGTCTTGTTATCGGTCGATCCGCCTATCCGCGGAACATTCCTCTGCGCATCTCCGTACCTAATGGAGCGAGGCCGAGGCAGTAGAACTCTCGCCGCCCTGGGGTGTTCCATGAGAAATTTTCGCCAAGATATCCAGTTTGCCCTGCGAGTTCTCCGGAAGAGCCCCGGCTTCACCGCCATCGCCATCCTTACACTCGCTCTCGGCATCGGCGCCAACTCGGCGCTATTTTCCGTTGTCAACGGCGTGCTCTTGAATCCCCTCCCGTTCCAGGATCCCGATCGGCTTGTGGCCCTCTATACCAAGACCCCGACTGGCGATCAAAGTTCGATTACCTATCTGAATTTCCTCGACTGGCAAAAGAACAATCGCTCTTTTTCCTCTCTTTGCGCCTTCCGGTCGGACAATTTCAATTTGACCGGGGCCGGAGAGCCGGACCGCCTGCACGGCCACATGATCTCAGCGGAATTTTTCTCGACGTTGGGCATTCAGCCCGTGTTGGGCCGGACATTTCGCCCCGAGGAAGACCAGCCCGGCGCCGCTCCTGTTGCGATCCTGGGTGACGCTCTTTGGAAGCGCCGCTTCGGCGCTTCGCGCGATGTCCTCGGCAAAAACATCACGCTCAATGGCAAGTCTTACACTGTTGTCGGGGTCGCTCAGAAAACCATCACCGGTCTTAGTCCCACCGACGTGTACGTCCCCATGGGCCAATGGAACGACCCGACCTTCCGCGATCGCCGCATCAGCATGGGATCGTTCGCGACCGGCCGGCTAAGACCTGGAGTGAGCTTCGAACAAGCACGCGCCGACATGGACATGGTGGCCAAGAATCTTGCTGCCGCTTATCCCGAGTCCAACAAAGCCTCCGGCATCACCCTCGTTCCGCTGAAGACCGACGTCGTCGGCGACGTCCGAGGCGTCCTCCTGGTGCTCCTGGGGGCGGTAAGTTTTGTGCTCCTCATTGCTTGCGCCAACGTCGCCAACCTTCTCCTCGCTCGCGCCACGGGCCGCACTCGCGAATTTGCCATCCGCACCGCCTTGGGAGCCAGCGCCTCGCGCGTGATTCGCCAGCTCCTCACGGAAAGCGTCTTGCTCGGCATCGCTGGCGGCGCCATCGGCCTGGTCTTGGCCAAATTGGGCTTGCGCGCCATTCTTGCTGCCTTGCCGGATACTCTGCCTCGCATCGAAGAAGTTGGCCTCGACTTCCACGTGCTTTTGTTCACGATGGGAATATCCGTTCTCACCGGCGTGGTGTTCGGTCTCGTCCCCGCCCTCAAATTGCTGCGGCCCGACGTGGGTGAAACGCTGAAGGAAGGCGCCCGGGGCTCGAGTGGCAAGCGTCACGGCACGCAGCGCGCCTTGGTCGCCGTCGAAATGGCTCTCGCTCTAGTTCTGCTTGTCGGCGCGGGCCTGATGATCCGCAGCCTGACAGTTCTCTGGGGCATTAATCCGGGTTTCGATCCGCACAATGTGCTTGCGTTCAGCATCTCCCTTAGCTCCAATCAAGCCGCGACTGCCGATCAATTGCGCTCCAACTATCGGGAAACTCTTCGCCAACTCGAGGCGATCCGCGGTATCGAGTCCGTCTCTCTTGTTGGCGGCGCGCTTCCCATGTCGGGCGATTCCGAAGTCCCGTTCTGGCTCGAAGGCCAACCCAAGCCCGCCAATCAGCAAGACATGCCTTTTGCGCTTTTCTATCTTGTAAATCCTTCGTACCTGCAAACCATGGGTATTCCGCTCGAGCGCGGCCGCTTTCTGTCCGAGCGCGATGACGAACATTCCCCGGCCGTGGTCGTTATCGATTCGAGTTTTGCCCGCAAATTTTTCCCCAACCAGGACCCGGTCGGAAAACACCTCAACCTTGGGCTCCTCGATATCCAGCCGGAAATCATCGGCGTCGCCGGGCACATCGAGCAGTGGGGTTTGGGCGCAAAGGCGAGCGAAAACATCCAGTCGCAAATCTATCTGCCGGTCTGGCAGGTTCCGGATCGTTTTTGGCCGCTGCTTGCCAACGGCGGCCAATTCGTCGCGCGAACCGCAGCCGCTTCGTCGGGTTTGGCAGCTGAAATTCGCCAAGCAGCGGAGAGATCCGACCCCACTTCGGCGGTCTACGGCGTCCAACCGATGCAGGAGATCGTCGCCCAGTCCGTCGCCAAGCAGCGCATGGCCATGCTTCTTCTTAGCGTTTTCTCCACGCTCGCACTGGCGCTTTCCGCGGTCGGCATTTACGGCGTCATTTCCTATCTGGCCGGCCAGCGCACTCACGAAATCGGCATTCGCATGGCCCTCGGCGCTTCCACCAGCGACGTCTTGCGAATCGTTCTCGGAGAAGGCATGAGGATCGCCCTCGTCGGCGTAGGCGTCGGAATCGCCGCTGCTCTCGGTTTGACGCGCCTGCTGACCAAAATTATTTATGGGGTCAGCGCGAGCGATCCTCTCACTTTCACGGGCGTCGCCGTCCTGCTTACAACTGTCGCGCTCCTCGCGTGCTACATCCCTGCACGCCGCGCCATGCGCGTCGACCCCATGATCGTTCTGCGCTACGAGTAGCTGAATGCGCGGCGTCTTTACGCGCCTGCCAAAAACATTTTCCCGCAAAAGCCCTGATGCCTGTACCATGGGCGCGCGGCGGAGTCTTTCTGCCTCCGAGTGCGGACTTGGTGTTCGTTAGAACTCTGGCAGTGCATGGCTTATGAAGAAATTTTCTTTTCTTCTCCTTTTGTCTATTTCTCCTGGCCTGTCGCTCGCCCAAACCGCGACCTGGATCCTGCAAAAGCACAACGGTGCGTTCGGCACTACCTGGCCTGCAGGCAGCGACTACGATTCCAGCGCGCGTTACGATTACTGGAACCAGACCGTCAATTTTTACGCCAAAGATAACGCCAACACCATCTACGCCAACTCCATGTGGCTTTACTCCCCGGCTACAAATACTTTCACGAAACAGTGGACCAGCGGCACCACAACTCTCACCTGCGCGGGAATCGATACCGAAACCTTGCCCGCCGACCGGCATCCCTACGGCAATGTCTGGTACGACTGGCGCACCGCTCACTATGGTTTCTTTGACGGCGCCTGCTCCGGGCAGCCCCGTTCGGACGTTTACTGGTATGAATCCATCGTCGGCAACATGCCGCGAGTCGCGATTCGCAGGCTGGTCGGCATCTCTAATCCCCAATTTCGTTACGAGGGTTCCGCAGCTTTTGATCCAGTTGGCAACTACGCTGTGCTTTTTGCCGGGGACAACAACCTCGGCACCTGTTGTGCAGGCGACACATGGTTTTACAGCGCGCCTGCGAACGCTTGGAAGCTCCAAAAGTTAAAAACTTCTCCGCCGCCGCGCAGCGGCCACGCCACGGTCTACGACAGCTACAATCATCAAATACTTATCTTCAGCGGCTTTAGCGCCAATTCAGGATCTCCTGACGCTTGCCCCAATCATCCCACGCAGGATTTGTGGGCTTTGCCCACCGGATCCGCCGCATGGATTCAGCCCGCCACCTCCGGCGCTCCGCCTCCCGCGCACGATTATTGGTATGGCAGAGTCGCGGAAGATTCCAACCGCCACCGGATTTGGTTCTACGACACAACGGGCTCGCTCTACTACCTCGACGAACTCGCCATGACCTGGGTTCATCCTCCCTCGAGCGGTGGCCCCTCAATGGACGACTATCAAAATCCGGGAACCTGCAATATCACGGGCGATCCCGGCTCCTCGGATTCTCTCGTTTATGATCCCGTCGGTGATGAGCTGATTTTCTTTCAACACACTACCGCTGGCGGTGCGAACGTCCACACTCTCGCTCTAGCCGCGGCCTTTCCGTTGAATCCGCCGCCGTGCGGCTCGGGTTACTCGACCAGTTCTTCCGCACTCCTTCTTCCTCCACCCCTCGCTTATCCCAAGAAAATCGGCGCAATCTATCGCGATCCCCTGGGTGCCTGCGTCGAGCGCATCACGACCGCCGCGAACACGCCCGCCGCCGGCGTCGATAATCCCGTCCCCATCTACTCGCAAAACCAGGCGTGGAACGCCGACAAATCCAAAATTCTCCTCGTCAACGGAAAAATCATTAGCGCCGCCAATTTCTCCACCGTTTGCGCCAACGTCAACGACACCATGAGCGAGCCCGTCTGGTCCGCCGTCGATCCCAACATTCTCTGGGGAATTTCTGGCCTCTCCATTTTGAAATTCAGCGTCAAATCCTGTTCCGCCGCGATCGAGCACACCTTCCGCGAATACTCTGGTCTCGAAGAGCAAGGTACTTGTCCCAGCGCCCGCAAGGTCGGCTGGCACGACCAGGATTTGGCCGGCCGCTATCTCGTCAAGAATGGCTGCAAGGCCGACGGCACGCAGGAAGTCTTCTGGTACGACGTCATCAATCATGTCAAGTCTCCCACTGTAACGAGCGGCAAGCCGGCTAAATCCGATTGCCCGCTCGCCAATGGTGTCAGTGACGTTCTCATCGATCCTTCCGGCAAATGGGTCATCCTCGGGTGGGGAACGAACAGCGCCAGCAACACGAGCAAGCTCAACGCCAATGGCACGGGCTGCGGCGTTTGGGCTTTCAGCCTCGACTTCACCACCACCGCGGAACAAATCGCCTTCGGCCACGATCATTCCGACATCGCGCAAACCCCCGACGGCAGCGTCTGGTGGGTCTCCTTCGCCGCGCAGGGCGATAACTGGAATGGCCGCTATCCCAACGGCGCCATCGTCAAGTGCGCCATTCCTGGCTCGTATCCCAAAAACTGTTCTCTCGTTTACGCAATGACTACCCCGCCGGACTCGCAAGGCGTCGGCGGCCATCTCAGTTGTCACGATTACCCGACAACGTACTGCATCGAGAGCGACTACGAGAATTACGTCAATGATCGCGTCTACGACAAATGGCGTCCCCTCAAGAACGAAATCGTCCAGGTCGGCTTATTCACCACCCCCACGCTCTCGGCCGGCGACATTCGGCGCCTCGCCCACGCGCGCAGCGCCCCTTGGTTTTTTGAAAACGCTACCGTGCCGCAATGTTACGAGGAGCAGTTTGCCTTTTCCTATTGGGCCCAGCCCCACGCGACCATCCGCCAGGATGGCGAGCAAGTTCTCTTTGGCAGTTCCTTCGGCCCCGCCTGCCGCGCCGAAACCTATCTCATTCCCTCCGGCATCTCCGATCCGGCTGGGGCTTCTCCCCCTTCTGCTGCCCCCTGATGACTTGACGCTGGAGAAATACTTAGCTAAGATAGGTTAGCTAATATGCCGACTGTAAAAATCCATCATGCCAAGACGCACCTCTCGCGCCTCATTGAAAAGGCCTGCCAGGGAGAGGAAGTCATCATTGCTCGTGGCGATCAGCCTCTCGTTCGTCTGCAGCCGCTGCAGGGGAAAAAGGGTCAGCGCAAGCCCGGCAGCATGAAGGGGAAGTTCCTCATCGGCTCCGAATTCTTCGAACCCCTTCCCGACGACGAGATCGAACTTTGGGAGTGACTCCTGAACCTTCTTTTGGACACCCATGCCTTACTCTGGTGGCTCACCGACGATCCCGCGCTCCCACCTCGCGTGCGTAAACTGATTAGCTCCCGTTCTAACATCATTTTCGTTAGCGCCGCTTCGGCATGGGAAATTGCCACCAAATCGCGCCTCGGTAAACTTCCAGGGGCTGCTGACTTGGCTCTTCGCTTTGACGCCATCCTTGCCCACGAATCATTCGAGTCGCTTCCTATCACTTCTGCCCACGCCGCCCGCGCCGGTCTACTTCCCGGCCCGCATAAGGACCCCTTCGATCGCATACTCATCGCCCAATCCCAGGCCGAAAACCTGCCTGTCCTCAGCATCGACTCCGTCTTCGACACATACAAGCTCCGCCGCATCTGGGCTTGATCCTTCGCTGGCCACGCGCCCCGTTGACTTCCCCTCTCGCGCACCCATACCATGTGCACCAAATGGCGGAGTCTCCCTCATTGCTTGGGCAGACCGTTTCCCACTACCGCATCCTCGAAAAACTGGGCGGGGGTGGGATGGGCGTTGTTTACAAGGCTGAAGACACGGAACTCGGCCGTTTCGTCGCCCTCAAATTCCTTCCCGATGCACTCGCCGAGGACCCTCAGGCGCTTGAACGTTTCCGGCGCGAAGCTCGTGCCGCCTCTGCCTTGAACCATCCGAATATCTGCACCATTTATGAAATCGGCAAGCACGATGGCCGGTCCCTCATCGCCATGGAATATCTGGATGGCATGACGCTGAAGCACCGCATCAACGGCCGCCCCCTCGAACCCGAAGCTTTTCTATCTTTGGCCATCGAAATTGCCGATCCACTCGACGCCGCGCATGCCGCCGGCATCATCCATCGCGACATCAAGCCTGCCAACATCTTTGAAACCCGCCGCGGCCACGCCAAGGTTCTCGATTTTGGCCTGGCCAAAATCACGCCCGCAGCGAATTCTCCCGTTCAGCATAGCTCCTCCCTCGCGGAAACGATTGACGCTGAACACTTGACCGGCCCCGGATCGGCTCTAGGCACCGTCGCTTACATGTCCCCCGAGCAGGCCAGCGGCAAGGAACTCGACGCCCGCACTGATCTCTTTTCCTTTGGAACGGTGCTCTACGAAATGGCGACCGGAACTCTGCCGTTTCGCGGCGACACTTCTGCCTTGATCTTCCAGGCCATTCTCGATCGCGAGCCTATTCCCGCTGTTCGCTTGAATCCCAATCTTCCGCCCAAACTCGAAGACATCCTCAGCAAGTCCTTGGAAAAAGACCGCAATCTCCGCTACCAGAGCGCCTCCGAAATGCGCGCCGATCTCCAGCGCCTCAAGCGCGACACGGAGTCCGGCCGCTCCGCTGCCCACGCTTCTGGTTCGAGCCGCGAGGCACGTCAGGCTGCGTCCGCCTCGGCTTCCGCCGTCGTTCCGAAGCCTGCCCTCGGTTTGCGCGGCATCATGGCCGCCGCCGTTGTCCTTCTCGCCGCCCTAAGCGCGGGCGCGTACTTTTATTTTCGTCGCTCGCCCAAGCTCACCGACAAGGACACTATCGTCCTCGCCGACTTCACCAATACCACTGGCGATTCCGTTTTCGACGATACCCTCAAACAGGCCCTGTCCATCAGTCTCCAACAGTCGCCCTTCCTGAGCCTCCTTTCCGACCAGAAAGTGAAGGACACTCTTGCCCTTATGGGGCTCCCCCCCCCGGCGAGCGCTTAACCTCGCAAGTGGCGCGCGAAATCTGCCAGCGCACCGGCAGCGCCGCCGTGCTCGAGGGCTCCATTTCCAGCCTGGGCAGCGAATACGTCCTCGGCCTCAATACCGTGAACTGCCAGACGGATGATGTGCTGGCTCAAGAGCAAGTCCAGGCCGCCCGCAAAGAAGACGTTCTGAATGCCTTAGGCACCGGCAGCGCCAAGCTCAGGCAAAAGCTGGGCGAATCGCTTAGCACCGTTCAAAAATTCAATGCTCCCCTCGCCGAAGCCACTACCTCCTCCTTCGAGGCTCTCAAGGCTTTCAGCCTTGGCGAGCTGACAGAGGAAGCGAGCGCAGCCATCCCGTATTACCGGCGCGCCATCGAGCTCGACCCCAATTTTGCCTCCGCCTATTCAGTACTCGGGAGCTTGTTCAATTCTAACCTCGCCGCACCCGGTTTAGGCGCTGAGTACAGCCGGAAAGCCTATGAATTACGCGAGCGCGTAAGTGAGTCCGAACGGTTTGGGATCACTGCTAATTACTATGACTCTGTAACCGGCGAGCTGGAGAAGAGCGAACAAGCCCTCAAGTCTTGGGCTGCAGCATACCCGAGAGATTGGCGTCCCCATATCAATCTGGGATTCGATTACGAACAACGAGGAAGGTACGAAGACTCGGTTGCAGAAGAACTAGAGGCCATTCGTTTGTCACCGGAACAGGGGCTTGCCCATACAAATCTCATGGAAGCTTACATAGCCCTCAACCGCCTTGACGAGGCCAAGACCATCTATCGTCAAGCTCTCGACCGCAAGCTTGGCGCTCAGTTCGGCGGCGACGATATGTATGAGATTGCCTTCCTCGAAGGCAACACGGAAGAGATGAAGCGCCAGGTGAATGCCGCGAGCGGCAAAGCAGGAGTTGAAGACCTGTTGTTTTCCGCCCAGTCGGACACCGAGGCCTTCTATGGGCGTTTGGAGCGCGCGCGAGGGTTTTCCCGCCAAGCCCTCAGTTCCGCTTTACGCAACGATTTGAAAGAAACCGCTGCCATTTGGCAATTGAATTCCGCTCTCCGCGAGGCGGAATTTGGGAATTTCGATCAGGCCCGGCGGGAAGTGAAGGCGGGACTCGCGATTGCCTCCGCTCGTGACACGCAAACAATTGCGGCTCTCACTCTTGCTTGCACTGGCGATCCAGCTCGTGCGGGCGCTCTCTCCGATGACCTGCAAAAACAATTTCCCACGAATACGATGCTCAATCATTATTGGCTGCCGGTCATACGAGGCTACCTCGAACTTCGCGGTGGCCGCCCGGCCGAGGCGCTCAAAACCCTGGAAGACTCCCTCCCCTATGATCTCGCCTTTCCGCAACCTCAATTTAGTGAAGGGGGGCTTCTCTATCCGCCTTACGTTCGAGGACAAGCCTACCTTGCGCTGCACCAGGGCCGTGACGCCGCCAACGAATTTCAAAAGTTCATCAGCCATCGCACCATCGTCGCCAACTCTCCTCTCGCTTCCCTCGCTCGCCTCGGCCTCGCCCGCGCCTACGCTTTGCAGGGCGACTCCGCCAAAGCCCGCGCCGCCTATCAAGATTTTCTAGCCCTCTGGAAAGACGCGGATCCCGACATCCCCATCCTCAAGCAAGCCAAATCCGAATACGCGAAACTCCAGTAGAAATCTCGAGGCCTGCACGTTGGGTTTCGGGGTGCCAATTCGAACAGACACCCCGCTAACCGGTATAAAATAAATCATTTATAAGTAATTACTTGACTAATCATATTAACATGGTATAATGTGGTTTTATGAAAGCGCGATCCTTTTGCCTGAGCCCCACGGCTTTGGACCGCCTGCTTCCTTTTCTAAGTCCTTTATTTGCCACACATCCGAAAAATGCGCCTGTAACTCCTTTCCTTGCCACACATCCAAAAACACAGGTACTTAAAGCCCTTTGTTTGCCACACATCCAAAAATTGGCGGGGGTGGGGTGCATTCTGTTAACTTTGGACGCGCTGATGGCTATTTCTCACATCTCCTACTTGAGCTGCCACTCACTCGCCACTCGCCACTCGTTTACCCCGAGCGCATTTAGCGAGGGGCGACTCGCCACTCGCCCGAAGGGCGCCTCATGAGCCAGCTCCAATTCAACTTGCAACCCACCCGGCAGGTACTTACTGTCACTCAGCTCACGGCAAAGATCCGCGACTTGCTGGCCAAGAATTTCACGGACATCTGGGTTGAAGGCGAAATCTCCAACTGCCGCGAAGCGCAGTCCGGCCACATCTACTTCACGCTCAAGGACGACCGCTCCCAGGTGCGCTGCGTCTTTTTCAAGCAGCAGCAGCGCGGCATCAAATTCCGTCCAGCGGACGGGCTGCACGTCACCGTGCGCGGCTCCATCAGCGTCTACGAAGCGCGCGGCGAATATCAAATCTACGTCGAAAACATCGAGCCCATGGGGCTTGGCGCGCTCCAGCTTGCCTTTGAGCAACTGAAAAAACGCCTCGAAGCCGAGGGGCTATTTTCCGCCGCGCGCAAAAAACCGCTCCCTCTTTTGCCGAACCGCATCGGCTTGATCACTTCGCCTACCGGTGCCGCCGTCCGCGACGTGGCCCGCATTCTCCGCCGCCGCTTCCCCAACGTTCATCTGACCGTCTATCCCGTGCGCGTCCAGGGAGAAGGTTCCGCGGAAGAAATCGTCAAGGCCCTGAAATTTTTCAATCAGAAAAAATTGGTCGACGTGCTGATCCTCGCGCGCGGTGGTGGCTCACTCGAAGACCTATGGTCCTTCAATGAGGAGACCGTGGCGCGCGCGATTGCTACGTCAACGATTCCGGTGATTTCCGGTGTCGGCCACGAGACCGATTTCACCATCGTTGATTTTGTCGCCGATGTGCGTGCCTCCACGCCTTCGGCCGCCGCCGAGCTCGTCGTGCAAACGCGCCGCGAATTCGACAAGAACATCGCCGAACTGCGCAGCGCTCTTGCCGAACAGATGCGCTATCGCATTCTCGTCCTAAGCCGGCGCATACACGAACTTTCCGCGCGCCGCGGCTTCCGCCGTCCGCTCGACCTGCTCCGCCAGCAGCGCCAGCGCGCCGACGAAATGACCTCGCGCCTCGCTCTCGGTTTGCGCGCCCAGCTCGAAAAATCGCGCAGGCGCTTCACCGCCGCGCATCTTCGCATCATGTCGTTCGATTTTCGCGCCAGGATTGCCGCCTTCCGTCTGCGCCTCGAAAAGCGCGGAGCCGAGCTGAGCGTCCGCGTCGAGCGCCGCTTGCGCGCCAAGCGCGAGCGCCTCGACCGCCTGCGGCTCCAGCTCGAAGAGCGCAGCCCGCTGCGCGTCCTCGAACGCGGCTACGCCATCGCCACCGACGCCTCCGGCGCCGTCCTCCGCGACGCTGCCCAGGTCGCCCTCGGCGACTCCGTAGGGCTCCAGCTCCACCGTGGCCGCCTCACCACCGAAGTAATTAAAAAAGAGAAATAGCAGGAGCGAAAATGGTAGCTGAATGGAGAAATCACAAATTAAGATGTGCTTCGTACCCGCGATGCGCCTAGGAAGGCGGAGAGAGGAACCGGACGCAGGTTTCGAGAGACGCGGTTTCTGCTAGACTCTCTTTTCGTTTCCAGTGTGACCTTTCATCTTCTTTACTCAAGTGCGAGGATAAGACATGGCGATTCAAAAAGTGGGTGTTGTGGGGTGCGGCCTGATGGGTTCAGGCATCGCGCAAGTTGCGGCCCAAGCAGGTTTCGCAACCGTGGTGCGCGAAATGGCTCCGGAGCTGGTTGAGAAAGGGCTAAAAAGTATTGAAAAAAATCTCGCGCGGTTGGTGGAAAAGGGAACGATCACCGAGAGTGTAAAAAATGAAATTCGCAGCCGGCTGAAGGGCACAACGGTCGTCGAAGACTTGAAGGATTGCGACGTAATCGTCGAAGCGATCATCGAGCAGCTCCCCGCCAAACGCGAACTGTTCGCGGCGCTGGACAAATTCTGCCCTCCGTCCACGATCTTTGCGAGCAACACTTCGTCGCTCACGATCACGGAAATTGCCGCGGCCACGAAACGCCCGCAGCGTTTTGTCGGTCTGCACTTTTTCAATCCCGTGCCGGTGATGAAGCTGGTGGAAGTCGTGAAAACGATCGCGACCGATCCGGCGGTTTACGACGAGATGGCGGCATTTGGAGCGAAGCTCGGCAAAACGCCGGTGCGCGCCAGCGACAGCACCGGGTTTATCGTCAACCGCCTGCTTGTGCCGTATTTGCTCGACGCCATCCGCGCGCTGGAAGAGGGTGTGGGCTCGATCGAGGACATCGATAACTCGATGAAGCTGGGTTGCGGTTATCCCATGGGGCCGCTGACTTTGCTTGATTTTGTGGGTCTCGACACGACGTATTACATCGCGAACATCATGTTCGACGAATTCCGCGAGCGGAGATTCGCGCCGCCGCCGTTGCTGAAACGCATGGTGCTGGCCGGATGGAATGGGCGGAAAGCTGGTAAGGGATTTTATGATTATTCCGATCCGCAAAAGCCGAAGGCGATGAAGTTCTAGAGGTCTGAGGTTAGAAGCTAGAGCTTAGAAGTCAGAAGAACCGAAATGGCCTACGACAATTTGTTGTACGAAAAGCGAGACGGGATTGCGTTCATCACTTTCAACCGTCCGAAAGTGCTGAACGCGCTCAATCGAAAGACGGTTGAAGAATTGCGCGATGCGCTCCTCGTCGCACGTGACGATGCCTCCGTGCGCGTGCTGATTCTCACCGGGGCGGGCGAAAAATCGTTTGTGGCGGGCGCGGACATTTCCGAACTCGCGCAGCGCACCGCAGTGGATGGAAAAGATTTTGCCTTGTTTGGGCAGAGTGTCGTTCATCTTCTTGAGACCATCGGCAAGCCCTCCATCTGTGCGATCAACGGCTTCGCTCTGGGGGGCGGGTGCGAGGTCGCCATGTGCTGCTCGATTCGCTTGGCGAGCAAGAACGCCAGGATCGGGCAGCCCGAAGTGAAGTTGGGAATCATTCCGGGATACGGCGGCACCCAGCGGCTTTCGCGCCTCTGCGGAAAAGGCGCGGCTCACGAACTTTGCCTTTCCGGCGAAATGATCAGCGCGGAAGAGGCGCAGCGGATCGGGCTCCTGAATCATGTGTACGAACCCGCCGAGCTTTTGCCGGCCGCCGAGGCTCTGGCTAAAAAAATCATCGCGAATGCGCCGCTTGCGGTGAAGTACACGATGGAAGCGATCGAGCGGGGCCTCGAGATGCCGCAAGAAGAAGGCCTGTTCCTCGAAGCGTCATTGTTTAGCCTGGCGTGCGCGACTGAGGACATGCGCGAGGGAACGAAGGCGTTTTTGGAAAAGAGGCCGGCAAACTTTAAAGGAAAGTAGCGGGGTTCCAGCGGTAAACCACATGACGGAAAAACTCCAACCGAAACCAGTTCACGGTGAATTGAGCGCGGCGGGCTTGCGTTTTGCCATGGTGGTGAGCCGGTTCAATAGTTTCATCACCGAACGGCTGCTCGCTGCCGCCGTGGATGCGCTGCAGCGCGCCGGGGCCGCGAGCAAAGACGTTGCCGTGGTGCGCGTGCCGGGGGCGTTTGAATTGCCGCTAACCTGCAAGAAACTTGCGTCTTCCGGCGAATACGACGCGCTGATCGCCGTGGGCTGCGTCATTCGCGGGGAAACCTCGCACTATGATTATGTTTGCTCGGAGACTTCGCGCGGCCTGCAGCTTGCGCAGATGGACACCGGCGTGCCGGTGATTTTTTGTGTGTTGACATGCGACACGCTAGAGCAGGCCATCGACCGCGCGGGACTCAAAGGCGGCAACAAGGGATTCGAGGCCGGCCTCGCGGCCATCGAAATGGCAAGACTTTCGCGAAAACTGACACGGAATTCGAGTTCATTCGTGGCGCCGAGCGGCAAAAAGTCTCCTGCCGCTTCCACCAGAAAGTCCCGGCGAAAGTAACGTGTCTCTCCGCAGCAAATCCCGCGAATTTGCCTTGCAGATGCTTTTTCAGTGGGATATGAGCCCGCAGGAACCCGCGAAACTCGAAGCAATATTCTGGCGCAGCGCGAAGGCGGCCGATTCCACGCGCACGTTTGCCAACCGTCTTTTCGAAGGCGCCGCAAAGGCCGCGAAGGAGCTCGATGCGCTGATCGCGGAACATGTTGAAAACTGGCGTCTTGAGCGGCTTGCCGCGGTCGACCGGGCAGTGCTGCGCTTGGCAATTTTCGAGCTTCGCGGGTCGGAGACGCCGCGCAAAGTGGTTGTCAACGAGGCCGTGGATCTTGCCAAAAAATATTCTTCCGAGGAGGCCGGCGCGTTCGTGAACGGCATTCTCGATTCCATCAGTAAATCCTTCGCCAAGAATTAGTTACGTCGATTTCCAGAAGTGAAACCATCCACCGAAACTTTGCGCACCCTCCCGTGTTTTACACGCTAGCCCTGGGTGCGGTACCACAAATTCATTCTTCAGGAGAGAAAAAAATGAAGGCGAATTATTTCACTACCCGGAGTGCGCTTGGACTGGCTTTTGTTGCCCTGCTGGCGGGCGGAACTCACGCGCAGAATCAAGATCCCACTCCGCAGCAGCAGGACGTTCAAAGCGACAAGAAGGACATCCGGCAGGACAAGCGGGACCTCACCAAAGATCGCGCGGACCGCAACCAGGATCAGCGCGACATTAACAAGGACCGCAACGACCTGAATAAAGATCGCGCGGAGCGCAACCAGGATCAGCGCGACATAAACAAAGACCGTCGCGACCTGAACAAAGACCGCGCGGATCGCAACACCGATCAACGCGACATCAACCGCGACAAAACGCAGCTCGCGCGCGATGACAAAAAGTTCGGAGCCAACAGCGCACAGGCTCAGGCAGCCCGCAAGGACCTAGCTGCCGACCGGACCGACCGGAACAAGGATCAACGGGATGTCAATCATGACCGCCGCGATCTTAACAAAGACCGTGTTGACCGCAACCAGGATCAGCGCGACATCAACAAAGACAAGCGCGACCTTCGCGCCGACCGCACGGATCGCAATAAGGATCAGAAAGACATCAATAAGGACAAGCGCGATCTGCGCAAGGACCGGAAAGACTTGCGCAAGGATCGCAACGGAAAAATGTAAGAGGGCTTCAGGAGAAACGAAAAGGGCCGCCTTTCTCGAATCGGGCGGCCCCTTTTTGTTTGACGCCGAGCGGCTGCGTCAGATGGCGATGGTTCCTTCGAAAACTTTGACCGCGGCGCCACTCACGCGCGGCAAGAGTTTTTTTCCAGTCTGCGAGATTTCCACTTCGATGTGGCTGGGGCGTCCCATTTCCGCGCCTTGCAAAATGCTCAGCGTGTGCCCGGGGGAAACACGGCCATGACGAACAAGAAATGCGCCGAGTGAGCCGGCTGCCGAGCCCGTGGCCGCGTCCTCAAAGGGTAGCCACGGCAGCATGCCGCGCGAAAAGGTTTTGCCATTGCTGCCGGTGGCGAAACAGTAGGCCATCGTCGCGTTTTTCCCCAGCAGCTGGCGTAGCTCGATCATGTTCATCTGGATTTTGCCGAGCACGGCGCGATTGCGCAGCGGGACCATCAGGTTGAAAATGCCCGTGGAGACATATTCGGGCTCGAGTTTCGAATCAAAATCCTTCACGGAGATTCCCAGAGCGGCCGCCAGCGCTAGCTTGCGGATCTTTGCAGGGCGAAACGCGGCCTCCTTTTGGGTCATCGTCACACGCTGCGGACGCCCGTCCTTAAAACGAATTTCGACGGGCAGTATGCCTGCTCCCGTCTGCTGCAGGATATGCACGCCGCCCTCCTGCGCGGGGACGACGCCCAGCTCCGCCAGAAGAAACCACGTGCCGATGACTGGATGCCCGGCCAGCTTCAGCTCTTCCTGCGTGGTGAAGATGCGAAGCCTGGCGAGAGCTTCGTCTTCGGTCGGCTTCTGGACGAAGACAGTCTCGGAGAGATTCATCTCCCGCGCGATCGCGAGCATTTGGCCGGCGGAAAGTCCGTCGCCGTCGGTGATGACGGCGAGCGGATTCCCCTCGAACCGCGTGGTGGTAAAAACATCCAGAGTATGAAAGCGTCGTTCCATAAGAAGTTTTCGCGGCGGCCGAGGGATTCGCGTTCAAATCCGCTCGAGCTGCGCGACGGTCCTTTCGTTGGTGATATTTCCCGTGTTCAAGGTTGATTTCGGCTCGATGAGCACGATGTGGACTTCTTCGTCAGCAACCGGGCAATGCTCGATGCCTTTGGGAACAATGACAAACTCGTCCTCGCGAACGACGGCTTCGTGGTCGCGGAATTTAATGCGAAGCGTCCCTTTGACGACGAGAAAAAGTTCGTCCTCGTTCTCGTGATGATGCCAGATAAACTCACCCTTGATTTTCACAACCTTCACTGCGCAATCATTGACCTCGCCGATTACCCGCTGATTCCAGTAATCGGAGAAGAGGCTGAGTTTTTCGCGTAAATTGACGGTGTTCATGGGAATTCTTAGAGAGTCTGAACGATTTTGGTCACCGCTTGCAAAATTCGCCCGGTGGTCTCAGCGCTGGACGTTTCCGCATACACGCGCAAAAGATTTTCCGTGCCCGAAGCGCGTACCAACACCCAGCCGGCTTTGCCGAGGTAGAGCTTGATGCCGTCCATATCTTCCCGGCGCGTAACGGGCCATTCGAGGACACGTTTTAGCCTGGCGTTCGCAAAGTGGACGATGGCTTTTTCTTTCTGGCCGGGCTTCAAGTCCAGATCGACGCGGCCGTAATGATATTCACCGAATTCGGCGTGGAGGGCGGCAATCAGCTCGCCCAGAGATTTTCCGTGCCACGCCATCAGTTCCGCCAGAAGGAGAGCGCAGACGGTCGCGTCCCGCTCGGGCAAGTAAAGGTTCGTGCCGATGCCGCCGCTTTCCTCGCCGCCGATTAGAATGTTCAGCTGAAGCATCAGCTCGCAAATATATTTGAAGCCGATGGGCACTTCGTGGAGCGTGCGGTTGAATTTGGCGGCGAGCTTGTCGATCAACTTGGTGACGGAAAATGTTTTCGCGATGTCGCCGGGGAGTTTGCGCGTGCCGGCGAGGTGCCAGACGAGCAGCGCAAAGATCTGGTGCGGAGTGACGAATGTTCCGTCGCGATCGATTGCGCCGATGCGGTCGCCATCCCCGTCGGCGCAGAGGCCCGCGTCGTATTTTCCGGCTAAGACGGCTTGCCGCAACGCGCCGATGTGCGGCTCGATGGGTTCCGGGTGCACTCCGCCGAAACGCGGGTCGCGCGTTCCGCGGATTTCGTCGCAGGCAACTCCATTGCGGGTGAAGAGTTCGCGCAGCAAGCCGGCCGCGGCGCCGTACATGGGGTCGGCGACGAATTTCAATTTCGCGCAACGCAAGCGATTCCAGTCGACGAGTTTTTCGATGGCTTCGAGATAAGGTGTCCGCGGCTCAAGCGCGTGAACCAAGTCCTTGCGCGGCGGCAAGGGTGGGACGCTTCTTTCTTGCACGCCCGCAAGCTCATTCTCAATCTGCGCAACCACGGAAGGCAGCGCAGATCCGCCGTAACTCGCCTTGTATTTGATTCCGTTCCAGCGGTAGGGATTATGGCTCGCGGTGATGACCACGCCGCCCGCGGCGCCTCGTTGAGAGAGGAGCAAGGACACCGCGGGTGTCGGACATGGCTTATCCGCTAGCCAAACGGGCGTTCCGCTCGCGCTGATCACATTGGCGATTTCAGCTGCGACCCAGTCCGAGGCGTAACGGTGGTCGTAGCCGACGACAACGCCTTTGCGGGCATCCTCGCAACGCACGACGTAGCGTGCGATGGCGTGCGCAACGATGCGTGCGTTTGCATAATTGAAATCCTCGGCGATCACGCCGCGCCAGCCATCGGTTCCGAATTTGATCGTCGGCGTCAAGAGGTGAGTATACGCGAGTAGAAGCGCGCGCAAACAGCCGGATTGGCATTCCGTTGGTTAAAGCGGTTGCATCAACCAGTGGCCGCTACAAGAGGTCATTACGATTTTTCTCTTCGAGCCATTTGACGAGTTGTGCGACGTCCTGAGCGCGGTCGCGGGGACAGACGAGAAGCGCGTCGGGAGTTTCCACGACGACGAGATCGCGCACGCCGATGGCGGCAACGTATTTTGATGGACTCCACAGGAAGTTGCCTTCGGCGTCGATGGCGTGGCCATCCCCGGCAAAGATATTCGCCCCGAGACGGTTTGCCAGCCGTTCATACACCGCCGCCCAGGAACCGATGTCGCTCCAGCCCACATCCGCGGGAATCTCGAAGACGCGAGGGGGACCTTCGGCGCGCGTGGCGGTTTCGAGAATGGCGTAATCCACCGAGATGTTCTCGAGTTTTGGGTAGATTGCGCGCAGTGTACGTTCGTAGGTCCGCTTTCCGATATGTTCGGCGAGCGATTCCAGCGCGGCGTATGTTCTTGGCAAATGGCGCTGCAGATTTTCGAGGAACGTCGAAACACGCCAGAAAAACATTCCCGCGTTCCAATGAAAGCGGCCGGAGCCGAAATACTCCTTGGCCACCTGCATTGCAGGCTTCTCGGTGAAACGCCGCACGGCGAAAACGGGAAAACCTTCCGCATGAAGGTTCTCTCCCATTCGTTCGATGTAGCCGAAGCCGGTATCCGGCCGAGTGGGTGGAATTCCCAGGACGACCATGTTTCCCAGCTCGTGCGCTACATCGAGTGCAGCGCGCACAATCTGGCGGTACCGATCCGGTTGAGCGATGTAGTGATCCGCGGGGAGAACCGCAAGCAACGCATCGCCGCCGGCAGCATGGCGCACATGCACCGCCGCCAACGCAATAGCAGCAGCAGTATTTCGCCCGATCGGTTCGGTGAGCACGCGCTTTCTCGCGGCCGCGGGCAACTGCTTGCGGACAGCGGCAGCCTGCTCGGCATTGGTTACCGTCCAGATGCGCTCGACGGGAATGAGCGGACGCAAGCGCGCGACGGTTTGCTCGAGCATGGTTTGCTTGCCCACGATATTGAGCAATTGCTTCGGCGTGCGCGTGCGGCTCCGCGGCCAGAAGCGCGTGCCGCGCCCTCCGGCGAGGATGACAGCGTGAGTTAGTGGCTGTTTCATTCTTTCGCGCACTAGTCGAAGACGGTCTTTGCGATCTCCATCCTGGACTGCCCTTCTTGCACTAACAAATTCCGAAGCGCCTCCAAATCAGGAACGTAGGTTCTAAGAATCTTGGTTGGTTCGTTCGCATGCAATACGAGTTGGCCGAGATTCGCAGGGAGGAACCAACATTGACCGGGGTGAAAATGCGACTTGCCATTTGCCCACGCGAACTCCCCGCTGCCTGCGAGAATAACGTATAAATCAAAATGCCCGGAATCAGACCGGATTTCGACGGTGCCGAAGTTCTTCCATCGCTCCGTCGCGAAATACGAGCATGCCGCAAGAAGCGATCTTTCTAGCCCCTTCTCTTGCAAACGAATCTGCGAGGTCTTGCCGCCTGCCGGCCCGCCAAAGCGAATTACATCCAGTGCTTTTTGGATGTGCAGTTCGCGTGGGTTTCCGCGCGAGTCAACGCGGCCGTAGTCATACACGCGATAGGTAAGGTCCGAATACTCCTGCACTTCGCATAGAACCATGCCCGGGCCGATAGTGTGTGCTGTTCCCGCCGGCACAAAAAACGTCTCGCCTGAGTTGACCTGGTAACCTTCGAACAAATCCTCGGGTTTTTGCGCAGCCAGAAATTCCAGAAATCGTTCCTTTGTCGCGCCGGGTTTTAGTCCGATAAGTACCTTCGCCCCTGGCTCGGCGGAAACCGCGTGCCACATCTCGGTTTTGCCACGGCCACCGGTGGCTTGTTCGTGCGTCGCCGCGTAAGCATCGTCGGGATGAACTTGGATCGATAATTTCTCGTTCGGGAAAATGAATTTTACGAGCAGGGGGAACTGCGCGATCGAGGCAAGCCGCGTTCCGCGCCACTCCGCAGGCATCTCGCGCCAGGCTTCGCCGAGAGTCTTGCCAGCAAATGGTCCCGTGGCGATGCGGCAGTCCAGCCCGGTAAGCCAGGCTTCGCCGATCGGCTCCGGCAAATTCGTTTTGTCGGGGAAGAGCGGAGCAAGCGAACGCGTTCCCCAAATTCGCGGACTGAAAACAGGTTCGATGCGGGTTGGCTCGGGCCGGAGCACGGCTCAAGCGGCGGCTTCGACGCGGCTGAAGAAGCGCTCGAGGCGGAGCAAACCTTCCTCGATGCGCTCGAGAGACGTCGCGTACGAGAGTCGCAGATAGCCCGGTGCGCCGAACGCATCACCCGGTACGACCGCCACGCGTGCGCGGTCGAGCAACTGCTTTGCAAGCTCGGACGTGTCTTTCGCAAGCGCATGTCCGCCGGCGCCGTTGGCCAGATGCGCTGCGACATTGGGAAACGCATAAAACGCCCCGCCCGGCATTTCGCAGGTCACGCCGGGAATCGCGCGCAATCCTTCGACGATGCGCTTACGGCGCTTCGCGTATTCCGCGAGCATCACCGGCACGGCGTCCATGCTGCCGGTCATGGCTTCGAGCGCGGCGTACTGCGCGATCGAAGTGGGATTGGAGGTCGACTGGCTCTGCAGCTTGATGACCGCCTGAATCAGCGGCTCGGGCGCGAGCGTGTAGCCGATCCGCCATCCCGTCATGGCGAATGTTTTCGAGATCGAGCCTGTGACGATGACGTTGTTCTTCGAGTCCGGCTCGCTGGCGATGGAAAACGGTTTGTGCGGCTCATAGGTGAAGTGCGAATAGCACTCATCTCCCATCACCCATACGTTGTGCTTCTTGCAGACGGCCAGGATGCGCCGGTACTCGTCCGGCGACACCACTCCGCCGGTGGGATTCGACGGAGAATCGACGATGAGCAATTTTGTTTTGGAAGTGATGGCTTTTTCGATGGCGGAAGCCATCACGCTGAAGCCATCTTCCGGCCGCGTCTGGATATAAACGGGCGCGCCGCCCGCATACTTCACGATATCGGGGTAGCTGACCCAGTATGGCGCGGGCACGATCACTTCGTCCCCCGCTTGCACCAGCACGCTCATGACGTTGAAAATCGCGTGCTTGCCTCCGACGTTGACGACGCATTCCTTTGCGGCGTAGTTCGAACCGAGTTCGCGCTTGTGCCACGCGCAGATGGCCTCTCGCAAAGCCATGATGCCGCCCGTCGGCGTGTATTTCGTTTTGTTTTCCCGGATCGCCCGGATCGCCGCTTCCTTGATGTGCTCCGGCGTGGGGAAATCCGGTTCGCCCGGCCCGAAGTCGGCGATGTCCACGCCCTGCAATTTCAAGCGGTCGGCTTCGGCAATCACCGCCGCGGTGGGCGAAATTTGTATGCGGTTGATGCGTTCCGTGAGTTGCACGCTGGCTCCTCTTTTTTTTGGCGTTCAGTCTGACGCCCTGAAATTCGCTACGAAACTTTCGCGCGCAAGCGCTGCTCCACCACCGCGGGCACGAAGCCATCCAGCGGGCCGCCCAATTGCGCGATTTCGCGAACCAGCCTCGAGCTCAGGTAGCTGTACGGTTCGCCGGGGATCATGAAAACAGTTTCCAGGCGCGGCTCGAGCTTGCGGTTCATCAGCGCCATCTGCAATTCGTACTCGTAATCGGAAATGGCGCGAATCCCGCGCAGGATTACGCCGGCATGGCGCTTCCTGGCGTACTCCACCAGCAGGCCTTCGAATACGTCCACTTCCACGCCAGGCCAGTGCTTGGTGACTTCGCGCAGCATTTCCACGCGTTCGTTCACGCTAAAGAGCGGCTGCTTTTCGACGTTCTTCAGCACCGCGACAATCAGCAGGTCAAACATTTGCTCAGCCCGCTCGATCAAGTCGAGGTGGCCGTTGGTGACCGGATCAAACGATCCGGGGTAGATGGCGATGGACTTTTTCATCGGCACCGCAGGGACGAGGGCCGCTGCCCAGCTCCTCGCTTCATTGCCATTCTAACTTAGCATGGGGAAACTGCGCTTTGTAAACTTTGCGGGAAGCCACAGCGCACCGTCTTCTGAGCTCGTTGGAAATTCTTTCGCCGGACGATTGTGATAGGACAAATCCCGAGGCTCGCGCTGCATCGCAGAAATCACGTATCCCTAGCCCCCTCAAATCGGAAGGTGTCCATACATCCCCTTCAACAGAGAAGAATCCAGCTTGTCACGCGATGTTAGTCCCTGAGGGGATTCGCCATTCATCCCGGGAAATCAACCATTCATCGCCTAAAACGACCGTTGGGCACAAACTGCTGGCCAGATTAAGACCAATTCAGTCTTATTATAAGTTGAAGGAAAGACAGGGCTTTGGGGGCGACTTTCGGAGCCTTCCGGTTTGACTCGGACCAGAAAATGGTGTATATTTCATTTGCGACTGATTTAGTCGCATATGGCGGGGGGCAGTAAACGAGTCGATGTTCAAGCTCTCAAAGAAGGCTGACTACGGGTTGATTGCCGTGAAGCATCTGGCGATGCACCGCCAAAAGCATTCCTGCAGCGCGGGCGAGATCGCGGAAGAATACGGGATTTCGGCGACGCTCATGGCCAAAGTGCTGCAGAAGCTGGCGCGTCAGTCGGTTGTGATCGCCAAACATGGCTCGAGCGGGGGATATCAGCTCGCCAAGGACCCCGGGCAGATCAGCGCGCTGGATGTAATTTCGGCGATCGATGGGCCAGTGCTGATTACCTCGTGCGTCACGAGTCATGGCAATTGTGACGCGACGGAACGTTGCTCCGTGCGCGAGCCTTTGCGGCGGGTGAACGAGAGCATTTTGAGCGTGCTTGGCACGGTCACGATTTCGCAGATGAGCGAGGAGCTGCAAGAGCCCGCGCTTGTCGCTCTTTCGACTGGTTCCCGGTCGCTGGGAAATTAGAGTTAGGAGACTTGAGATGGCTGTAAAGCTGCCGATTTACATGGACAATCACGCGACCACGCCGGTTGACCCGCGCGTCGTCGAAGCGATGCTGCCGTATTTCAACGAGAGATTTGGCAATGCCGCCAGCCGCAACCATTCCTTCGGCTGGGCGGGCGAGGAGGCGGTGGAAAACGCCCGCGCACAGGTGGCTGCGCTGATCGGCGCGACTCCCAAGGAGATCATTTTCACCAGCGGCGCCACGGAATCCGACAACCTGATGATCAAGGGCGTGGCGGAGATGTACCGCGAAAAGGGCAACCACATCATTACCCAGGCTATCGAGCACAAAGCGGTTCTCGACACCTGTAAGCGCCTGGAGAAATACGGCTACGAAGTGACCTATTTGCCGGTGCACAAAGACGGCCGCGTGGATCCCGAGGATGTGCGCAAGGCCATTACGCCGAAGACCATCCTGATCACCATCATGTACGCCAACAACGAGATCGGCGTGATCAATCCGATCACGGAAATCGGCAAGATCGCCAAGGAACACGGCATTATCTTCGCCGTGGACGGCGTGCAGGCGGTGGGCAAGATTCCGGTGGACGTGCAGAAAGACAATATCGACCTGCTTGCCATAAGCGGCCACAAATTTTATGGGCCCAAGGGCGTCGGCGCACTTTACGTTCGCCGGCGCAATCCGCGCGTGCAGCTTTCCGCGATTATCGACGGCGGCGGGCACGAGCGCGGCATGCGTTCGGGCACGCTGAACGTGCCGGGCATCGTGGGTCTTGGCAAGGCCGCTGAGCTTGCGCGGTTGGAGATGCCCGAAGAGAGCGTCCGGCTGCGCGCGCTGCGCGACCGCCTGAAGAAAAACCTCGAGTCGAAGCTGGATGAGGTTTTCATCAACGGTTCGCTCGAGCATCGCCTCCCGAACAACCTCAATATGAGCTTCGCCTACGTCGAAGGCGAGTCGCTGCTCATGGGGATCAACGACATCGCGGTTTCGAGCGGTTCCGCGTGCACTTCGGCAACCCTCGAGCCCAGCTACGTACTCAAAGCATTAGGGGTGGGCGAAGACCTCGCTCACACCTCGATTCGCTTCGGCCTCGGCAGATTCAACACGGAGGAGGAAGTCGACTACGTCACCGACAAGATGGTGCAAGTAGTCACCAAGCTCCGCGAGCTTTCTCCGCTCTACGAAATGGCCAAGGAAGGCATCGATATCTCGAAAATGAAATGGCAGACGGCGTAAAGGATCGCCTACAAAACACATGGCAAACGAAGGAACAATTCAAATTCACCGCTCGATCGCCGGCACCGGCGCCGCGTTTCGCGTCGCGTTTGTGCCCTACGGCGACAGCGATGAAAACTCTCCGGCGGGAGAGCGCTCGTTTCATCACCTTCAGGAAGTTCGCGCCTTCCTGAAGCTCCTCGGCGTCGGCGCCGAGTACATTAAAGACGCTTTGCGGCAACTGACCGCTGGGCGTTCGGCGTGGGTGCCGAATGTTTCGCTTACGGACAAGGCATTGCGCAGCGCGGGTTTTGTGAGCACGGCAAATCTTGCGAGAAGCAGCTAGTCGTTTCGCGGCTGGCCGCGGACAAAAGGAGCAGCGGTAATGGCATATAGCGATAAGGTCGTCGATCACTACAACAATCCGCGCAACGTCGGAAGCCTTCCCAAGGAAGACCCCAATGTCGGCACCGGATTGGTGGGCGCGCCGGAGTGCGGTGACGTCATGAAGTTGCAGATGAAGATCAATCCCGACACCCAGGTCATTGAAGAAGCCAAGTTCAAGACCTTTGGATGCGGCTCGGCGATTGCCAGCTCCTCGCTCGCCACCGAATGGGTGAAGGGCAAGACGGTCGACGAGGCGCTCTCTATCAAGAACACGGACATCGTGCGCGAGCTCTCGCTTCCACCGGTGAAGATTCATTGTTCCGTGCTTGCCGAAGACGCCATCAAGGCGGCCATCGGCGACTGGAAGAAGAAGCATGGCGTGGAAGTGCCGGTCACCGAAAAGGCGGCGCATTAAGCGCTAGGCCTCCGGGAACCAGATTCCTTGGAACGGGATTTTTATGGCTACAGAAGTCATCACTCCAACGACCGCGAAGATTCACTTGACCGAACGCGCGGCACGAAAAATCCGCGCGCTGCTCGAGAAGGAAGGCGTGTCGCCCGAGCAGGGCGGGCTGCGCGTGGGCGTGCAGGGCGGCGGCTGTTCCGGCTTGTCCTATGCCATGCGCCTCGATACGCAGGCGCGCGACCGCGACAAAATCTTCGAAGAGCATGGCGCGCGTATTTTCGTCGACCCGAAAAGTTTTCTCTATTTGAACGGCACAACGCTCGAATACGAAGAGACGCTGATGCGCCAAGGATTTGTTTTCCAGAATCCCAACGCGGCGCGGAACTGCGGCTGCGGCAGCTCCTTCACAGCCTAGTAGCACCGACGAAACCTGTCCCGACCGGGTCGGGAGTCTGTGCTCTTCGCTTCTGACTTCTTTCCGGCGGGGGGAGTCGCACCGGCGAGCTTGACGAGTGGTTGGCAGCCGCACCGCCAGCCACTTTTTTTGTGCGCGGAGTGAGGCGAAATGGAAGAGCTTCTGCTCTTGATCGCTGAGCTGCTTTTCGAGCCTTTGTTCGAATTGCTTTGGGAAATACTCTGGCGTCTTCTTTCTGGCAAGTAAAAGAACTTGATTGAGAGTGATGAGTAGCCCGTCCACAACTACGAATCCGCCGCTGACCTGCTGGAACTGCCACGAGCGCACACTCGGCACGCATTTCTGCTCGAGCTGCGGCAAGCTCCTCCAGCTACCCAAGGGCGTCGATTATTTCGCGCTGTTCGAGATGCCGCGCAAGCTCTGGATCGAAATGGGCGGATTGGAGAAAAAGTTTTTGCAGTTGAGCTGGAAACTGCACCCGGACAATTTCGTGAATGCTACCGAGCGCGAAAGGGGGTTGTCGCTCGAGCAAAGCTCGCGATTGAACGACGCTTACCGCCTCTTGCGCGACCCGGTTGCCCGTGTCGAGTACCTCCTCGAGCTTGAAGGCACGCGCAAAGAGGGTGAACACAAGCAACAGGCGCCTCCGGAGCTGCTCGAAGAAGTTTTCGAGCTGAACGAGTCACTGGACGAATTGCGCGATACAAAAGCGTCAGGCGGCGACCTCGGCACGTTGAAAGCGCGCCTCGAAAGCGCTGAAAAGAATTTCCAGGAAAAACTCGGCGAAGTAGATGCGCAGCTTCAAGCAGCAGCGCGCGATTGGGATGCCGCTATCGACGCCAACGCCGACGAAGCGAAGCGAAAGACTATCATGGCGCGGTTGAACGAACTGCTCAACCGCCGTTCGTATATCCGGAATTTGGTTACGAATGTTCAGAAAGAATTGTTGTAGCGGCGGTCCAGGCCGCAGGTTTTTTGAGAGAACGTAGAGAACATGGGACGCATCGTCGGAATCGATCTCGGAACGACCAATAGCCTCGTCGCCTACATGGACGCGCAGGCGGGCCGGCCGAAGTGTATCCCGGGCCCGTACGGCGACACACTCTGTCCATCCGTCGTGAGTTTGGATTCGAACGGCAGCATCATCGTCGGGGAACCGGCGCGCCGCAGGCTGCTGACTCAGCCGGAGCGCACAATCTATTCCGTGAAGCGCCTCATGGGGCGCGGCCCGGCCGACATTCAAAGCGAATTGAAACTCTTTCCGTTTCGTATCGACCCGTCAAGCTCAAGCGTCATTCGCGTGAGACTCGGCGAGCGCGTCTTCACACCGCCGGAAATTTCCGCGTTCATTCTGCGCGAGCTGAAAAATTGGGCGGAAGCGCACTTCGGCGAAACCGTGGACCGCGCCGTGATCACCGTGCCGGCCTACTTCAACGACGCGCAACGCCAGGCCACAAAAGACGCCGGCAAAATCGCGGGCCTCGAAGTTCTTCGACTCGTTAACGAACCCACCGCCGCCGCGCTGGCCTACGGTTTGCACGAAAAGCAGCGCGGCCGGGTCGCCGTCTACGATCTCGGCGGCGGCACTTTTGACATTTCCATTCTCAAACTGATTTCCACCGGCGAAGGCGACATCTACCAGGTGCTTTCGACTAACGGCGACACGCATCTTGGCGGCGACGACATCGACAATTTGCTGCAATCGTTCGTTCACGAACAAATCCTCCAGCACGATCAAATCGACTTCTCACCGCACGGCGAACTCGCTCAGGAGCTTCGCAAGGCGCTCATCGCCCTCAAGCATGAACTTTCCTCCTCGGAATCAGCCACGCTGCGATTCTCTCTGCCGAACGGTTCTGTCTTCACGCACGAATTCACCCGCGGCGCTTTCGAGGCCCTGATTCGCCCCATCGTGGATCGCACCATGGGTCCCGTGAAACTGGCGCTCGCCGATGCGCAATTGAAACCGGCCGATTTGGACGAAGTAGTCCTTGTCGGCGGCACCACGCGCACCCCGCTCATTCGCCGCACCGTGCAGGAATATTTCGATCGCAAGCCCCATACGGAGCTGAATCCCGACGAAGTAGTCGCGCTGGGGGCCGCGGTGCAGGCGAACATACTCGACCGCGGCGTGCAAAACATGCTGCTGCTCGACGTTACGCCGCTTTCACTGGGCATCGAGACCTATGGCGGCGCTGTCGCCAAGGTGATTCCGCGCAACTCCACGATTCCCGCGAGCGCGCAGGAGCTGTACACCACCGGCGTCGACAATCAGACCGGCATCGACATTCACGTCCTGCAGGGCGAGCGCGAACTCGCGAAGGATTGCCGCTCGCTCGCGCGCTTCACGTTGAAAGTTCCGCCCGCCCCCGCCGGCTTGCCGCGCATCGAGGTAAAATTTCTCATCGACGCCAACGGCATCCTGCAAGTCGCGGCAAAGGATTTGCGGAACGGCGCGCAGCACTCCGTCGAAGTGCAGCCGAGCTACGGCATCAGCGACACGGAAATCGAGCGCATGCTCGAGGAATCGATCGAGTACGCTGAGCAGGATTTTGCCGAGCGGCAGCTGATCGAGGCGCGCACCGAGGCCGAAACAATTTTGACCGCCACGGCGAAAGCGCTCGCGAATCCGCAATCTTCCGCATTGCCCCGCGAAGAGCGCGCGCGGATCGATGCCGCGGTTGCCGGACTCAAGGAATCGGCCGCGGGAACGGACTATAAACTGGTGCGCAAGCGCATCGACGAATTGAATCAGGCGACGGAGCACCTCGCGGAATTGCTCATGAACTCGGCGATTTCGACGGCACTCGAAGGCCGCAAGCTCGCGGAAGTCTGATTTGTTTGTAGGGGCGCAGCATGTTGCGCCCGACTCAAGCAAGGTTGATCAGCAGCAGGAGAAAAAAATGGGCGGCAGCAATCCGTATATTGAAGAAGTCAAATACAAACCCGCCACGAAGAAATATAAAGTGACATTTCTTCCTAGCGGAAAGACCATTGAGGTCGACCCCGCGAAAATTCCCTACGGCCACAATGGCATTCCCGGCAGCATCCTCGACATCTCCGAGGGCATCAAAGCCGGCCTCGACCACGCCTGCGGCGGCGTTTGCGCTTGTTCGACGTGCCACGTTGTCGTGCGTGAAGGGCTCGAGTCCTGCAACGAAGCCACCGACGCCGAATTGGACGAGCTCGACGAAGCCCCTGGCATCACGCCAAAATCACGACTAGGCTGCCAGACCGTGCCCGATGGCACCACGGATATCGTGATAGAAATTCCCGACTGGAACAAAAATTACGCTAAGGAAGCCGACCATTAAGATTTAGGGAGGCCACCGAGTCACAGAGACACAGAGGTTCGGAATCTGGATGTCCTTTCTTTGTATTTCGGTGTGGGCTCCGGATTTTTCAATTTAATTTTTTTCTCTGTGCCTCCGTGCCTCTGTGGCCAATCTTTCTTTTCAGGAGCAAATCGTGCCGCCAACCTACGACTGGAACGCCATCGAAGACATCGCCATCGCGCTGACGGACAAATTTCCGGACACCGATCCCCTCACGGTGCGTTTCACCGACATGCACAAATGGATCACCGAGCTTCCGGGCTTCTCCGGCGATCCTGCCGCCTCCAACGAATCCAAACTCGAAGCCATCCAGATGGCCTGGCACGAGGAATTCCAAGACCGCCAGAGCTGAGCGCTGCCGTTCTTCTACTTTGCTGTAGCGCGTTGTTAATTTGCCAGATTGCCCGTAAAATACAAACTTGCGGTGTATTTCCGCAGCCGCAATCGGTGGCGCTATGGTGCAACGGTTAGCACGTAGCCCTTTCAAGGCTAAAATACGGGTTCGATTCCCGTTAGCGCTACCAATTCCTAGTCTTCCCTGAATATCAAACTGTTGACTGCGAACTTTTTCCATGAGCTTCGCTCCTTTTAGTCGCGTTTGGGGCGAGGGCCGTCGAGGATGATTTGGACTGGTTTCTTGTCTGGATCGTTGTCGCGCTCGATGGCTTCCAGAGTGCGCAGATGCAAGCTGCTGATGTAGGCCATGACGCCCGCCTGGCGCGGCGAAATGCGTCCCTGCGCAAGCAAAAGCAACAAGCGGGAGAGAAATACATTGATTCGCTTGGGGTCGCTGAAGCAGGCGAGCTCTCCGGTGAGGGAGAGAACGATGTCGGCGTCCTCGATACGCTGGTCGCGAGCGGCGAGGTGCTTGTTGCAGAGGCCGATGGCGGGGTCGGAGGCGTTCAGGCGGCAGCGACGGCCCTCGAAGGTGCGATGGCGGCAACGAGTGGAATCGTTGGTGTGACAAGAGCTAGCAGATTCGGTTTTCATGATATTCCTCATTTCGAGAATTGGAGGGGAGGGGTACCTACCCCCGGTTTTGACAAAAGAGTGCGGAACGAATTGATTCCACGGAAGTTACGAAAAAACTCTACGTGACAAAGAGCGCAAGGAGTGCGCAAAGAGAAGGAAGCAAAGGAGTTAAATGAGATAAGGGAGATGGCGAGGGCCGCATGAGCGGCAGTCTGGCGGATCTGGAAGCGAAACTTCACAGGCTATGGTAGTACGAAAAAGATATCTTGTCAATAGTTATTTTATTAGAATATCATTCGAATGCGTTCGGGGCGTCCAAGGAATTGAGGAGAAAAGGTTTACGGCACAATAAGAAAATTAGAACGCGGATCGTTCGAACGAACGCGGGGTCGAAATTCAGGGGTCGACAGTCGCGGGATGCACGTGTAAGGAAATGAAAAGAAAGGGGTAACGTCTACTCACAGAGCAGGTCTGGGTTTAAGAGCGCAATAGTCCCAAGCTCGGTGTGGCGTTGCCAAAGCCTCTACCTCATTTGGGTGAGTACCTGCAGGCACCTCAGGGTCTGTTGATTTGGGAGTTGCGGCGTACTGTTTGAGCTTGCGGTAGAGGGTCGTCTTGCCAATGCCCAGCAGCTGTGCGGCAGCGACCCTATCTCCTCGGGTTTTCCGCAGGGCATGAAGGATGGCGCGACGCTCCAGTTGTGATAAGGGCAGGAATTCGTTCTCATCTGGAGGGCCGTCGGCCAGTTCGCGGTTGGGAATCGAGGCTACGTCATCTAAACTCAGCACGCTACCTGAACTGAAAGCCACGGCGCTCTCGATGATATGTTCTAGTTCGCGGACGTTGCCTGGCCAGTCGTGGGCCATCAATCGCCGCAGTGCGTTATCCGAGATCGCATGGACCAGTTGCAGCGGCTCGGAGAATTTCTCCAGGAAATAGGCGACCAGGAGAGGGATGTCGATCTTGCGCTCGCGCAGCGCCGGTATTTTAATTTCTACAACGTTCAACCTGAAATACAAATCCTGGCGAAAAGTCCCCGCCCGGGCTCCCGCTTCGAGGTCTCTATGCGTGGCAGCGATAACCCGCACGTCAATTGGAATTCGCTCCGCAGAGCCTACGGGCCTTATTTCCTTCTCCTGGAGAGACCGTAGCAATTTGGCCTGCATGAACATGGGGAGTTCGCCGATCTCGTCGAGAAGGATCGTTCCCTCGTGGGCAGCTTGAAGAAGGCCTCGCCTCGAGTGGTCCGCGCCCGTGAAGGCGCCTTTTACGTGCCCGAACAGCTCGGACTCCGCCAGTGAGGGGGTCAGTGCGGAACAATCAACAGGGACGAGCGCCTTCCCCCGACGCGACCCGGTGAAATGAATGGCTCGCGCTACTAGTTCCTTTCCCGTTCCGGTCTCTCCAGTGACCAGGACCGGGGAAGTGCAATTGCTGACCTTTTCGATCACTTCGTAGAGATGATGCATCGGTGAGGATTCGCCGATCAGCCCATTGGGGCTAGACTGTCTGGGCAACGCCGCGAGCTGCGGGTACAAGAGACCTTTCATGTCTTGTACTATACATAAAATAAATCTAATTATTAATAAATGTTAGTATTTATGTCGTATATGATAACAGAGTGGCCTATTATGCCTAGTGCGGCGTGGCAGGACTACTTGAAGAAGAGAGCCGCCAAGGCTGTTGCGACGAGCAACATGAATAGGCCCACCAGGAGGAGTCCATCGCGGTCGGTGGGCGAGGAAGTAGGGATCATCCTGTGCGGTCCGATGTCCATTAGTGACTCGTTAATCGCTCTGATACGACACCTTCTATATTAATAAGTATTATCGTGTTGTCAAGAGAATCTGTACTACTGAAACGCTCAGTTAGCCTCCATACTAGTTGGGAGCTATCGTGCCCTCTCTATTGGCATTCTTTGCCATTGAAATGTGTTCCGGACGCGCAATGCATGCGGTACTGCTGTATTCCAGTAATGGTGTTATAGGTCAATGAGGAAGAAGGGGCAATCCACCACGCCGTCTTCTCCCATGATTCACTGGCATCCCGTTTCGCGTAATACCCAAGGGCGACCATGACGCTCGACACGCTAAGTCGCATTATCTGGAAGGGCCAGTATCCCCCGTAGCCTCCGTCGCAAGGTTCCACTCCTACGGTATGGCGACAGTGTGAAACCGCGGCGCTGGCTAGAATCGTAGTTCCGATTGTGGCCGCAGATAGCAGCCAGAATTCCTTATCGGCAACTCGCTTGCTTTTTTGTGGTCGCGTCGCAGTTAGGAGATAGTCCGGAAACCAACCTCCGTAGGATCGCTTGCCCGGCATCTTGGGCCCTATTGCCGGACGGCCTGGGAGTATCGGCGCAGGAGCGTCAGGGAGCTCGGATCTGGTTCCTGTAGTTGTGCCCGGCTCGGTCAATGTGGTGGGATAAGGCGTATACGCTACTTCTGCTGGGGGTTGGATGTACGCGGAAATCTCCTGACCGCGTGCGCTGATTCCTGACAATAGTAAGGCTCCAACAAGTGCTAGGGTGGTTCGCACATTCCCTCCTTATCTCATCTCCTGCGTCTGCTCCCCGCTTCGGTGCTCACGGACCTTCTGCAACCGGCGGCTCAAGGCATAGATCGGTTTGGTTTTGGGAATCAAGCAGGGTTTGCCTAGCAAATGCGTCACCTTTCGCAGGCATTTGGCGGGGTCTGTGTATCTTCGTGAGGCACCGGGAGATACGGGGAAAGATTCGTTCCCCGCCTCACTTGACGGTCGTGCCAATTTGAAATGTTTTCCCGAGTCGGGGTTCATTTTGGCATTCGTGATTTCATTTGACTTCCGTTTCAGGTGTGGTATATAACGTACGGTACTGTCAATACTCAGATAACTGTAGGAGGACTGACATGAACATTGCCGAACGATTACGCGCGATGCGGGAGGAAAGGGAGCTTTCCCAAGGGGATATTGAGAGGCGCACAGGCTTGCTGCGGTGCTACGTTTCCCGCGTGGAAAACGGGCATACGATCCCCGCCGTTGAAACACTAGAGAAATTTGCGCGAGCACTCGGAATGCCGCTTTATCACCTCATGTACGACGGCAACGAGCCGCCCAAGGCGGCCACTGTCTCGAAGACGCGCGCATTAGATGGTCTGTGGGGTAACTCGGGGAAGGACGCCCGGGTACTAAGAAAGCTGAGCGTATCCCTTAGCCACATGAGCGGTCAGGACCGCGAACTAATCCTTGGCATGGCTCACAGAATGGCGCAGGCTGCGCGCCGCCATGCGCCGAAATAGGATTAACCACGCGGCGTAAATATTTGTCTAGGAATAGGAAATAGAGTCTATGCCACTGAACCAAAAGACCGTTGACCCAAAGAGCGGTCGCGAAAAGGCCAAGTGGACCGATGTAGCGACCGTGATTTTGACCGCCATTATCGCTGGCGCCGCCCTCGTCTCGGCTTGGATCTTCAACGGGCAATTGACCGAGGGCGGAAAGCAAACTGCCGCCGTTGAGCGACAAATGCGTCAAGACCAGAGAGCTTGGGTGTACATAGAAAATAGCGTTTTCACTGGCTGGAAAGAAAACATACCTGTCATCGTTCATTTCAACTTGGTCAATAGGGGTAAGACCCCTGCCAAACAAATTAAAGCAAATTTCATCTTAGAAAAACTTTCCGCAGACACGATTCCAACATTTACTTATGAGGGGCGACCGCGTTTTGCTCCACAAACGGGAATCTTGGTTCCCGGCTTTGTTGACCCCAAACCCTTTGAGGTACAGAGCGCTCGCTGGGGTTCCGATAGCATGGGACAAGTAACCCAACCGTGGCTCCTGTCTAAGACTGATGTTGAAGAACTTAATCACGGGCGAGCTTGGGTGGTGTTGTACGGAGAAATTAGATACAACGACATTTTTGGAACTCCCCACTGGATAAAATTGTGCGAATGGACTTCTGGAAGAGTAGATTTGGTGCGAAGCTCGGCGCCCGCAAAGGCTTGTATAGATTACAACGACGCAGATGACAACTAGCCCTGTCACTGTAGTTAGAAACGAAGAGAGACTATCCTGCAGAGAGAACGGCGGAAAGCGCGGTGGGCAAATCCGGGTGAAGAAAGCGATAGCCAAGCTGCTGCAATTTTTGCGGAGCAACGCGCTGGCTGGATAGGAGCAGCGCGTCCGCCATTTCTCCCAGCGCCAGCTGCAGCGCGAATGCTGGAGCAGGGAAGAGCGCGGGACGGTGCATCGCCGTCGCCAGCGCCTTGGTAAATTCGGAATTTGTAGCGGCGTTCGGGGCGACCACATTCACGGCGCCGCGCACCGCTGCGTTCTCCAGGGCGAAACGCAGAATCTCCACGGTGTCTTCGAGCGTCACCCAGGACATCCACTGGCGGCCGGAGCCAATTTTGCCGCCCGCGCCAATTTTAAAGGGCAATATCATTTTCGCGAGCGCGCCTCCATGCCGCGCCAGGATAATTCCAAATCGCGCCAGGACGACACGAATTCCGAGCGCCTCGGCTTTTAGCGCTTCTGCTTCCCAGTCCCGCGCGAGGCTCGCCAGAAAATCAGAGCCTGAGGCGCTTTCTTCCGTGAGCAGCTCGTCGCCTCGGTTCCCGTAAATTCCGATCGCAGAAGCGGATACGAGAACGCTAGGGCGGGCATTCATTTTCGCGAGCGCCGCTACCAACGCTCTCATTGCGTTCACACGGCTCGATCGCAACACGGATTTGCGTTCCGCGCTCCACCGTCGCTCCGCGATGGAAGCGCCAGACAAATTCACGACCGCGTCAGCACCCACCCCGGCGCCGCCTAATTCCCCTGTGGCAGGATTCCACGGTACATCAAATCCATCTTTCGTTCCGGCGCGCGTTGCGCTTTCCGGCCGCATCAGCCGGCAAACGGTGTGGCCGGCGCCAGCGAGTTTGCGGACTAGCGCCGTTCCCACGAGTCCCGTCGATCCGGTCACGAGTATTTTCATGATTTTCTCTTCCGTTCTGCCATGAGACGCGTCGCATTTTTGAACCTTGAGGAGATTCTTCAAGCGTCGTCGTCTCATCTAGGACTACGCAACAAATGTTTCCACGTCAAGACATCGTATTGTTCAAATTATGCGACCTCTCTGAAACCTTCACTTTGGTCCCTTGTTGCGCTCCGCGAATGAGAGTCCAAATTGCTGGTTTCCAAGCTGGGGCGCAGCGCTGCTGCGCCCCTACAAGGGACTGTTGAACAGCGAGCATGTTTGGACTAGGCCGACTCGACACGTTCGAGCGATAGCGGCACTAGCCGAGCCTTTGCTCGCGGGTTACAATTCTGTTATGCCAGCTGTTTCGCAAACCGTGCGCGTCAAAGTGCTGTTCTTCGGCAGGCTCAAGGAAATCGCCGGCCAGAGCGAAGATTCCGCGGAAATCGCCGCTGGCGCTTCGATCGAGCAATTGTTCGCGGCCTTCGCAAGCCGCTACCCTGAGCTGGCTAAGTTTCGCGCGTCTTTGGTCGCCTCGCGCAATCAGGAATTTGCCGCATGGAGCACGCCGCTCCAAGCCGACGACGAAGTGGCCTTTCTTCCTCCGGTCAGTGGAGGCTGAGGCGTATTCGCATGACCGCACCTCTCCACGACGATCAAATCTTTTTCACGCGAGAAGCAATTGACGCCGCCGCTCTTATCGGTCACGTGCGCGCGGCGGAAGACGGCGCCGTGGTCACCTTCGATGGTTGCGTCCGCAACCATTCGCACGGGCGCCCCACGCTTTACCTCGATTACGAAGCGTACGAGTCCATGGCCCTCGCCAAAATGCGGGAAATAGCAGCACAAATCCACGTGAAATTCCCGATTCACCGCGTCGCAATGGCCCACCGGCTCGGACGCCTGCAAATCGGAGAAACCAGCGTTTTCATTGCCGTGAGCTCGCCGCACCGCCCGGCCGCGTTCGATGCCTGCCGCTTCGCCATAGACACACTCAAACGCACCGTTCCCATCTGGAAAAAGGAGTATTTCGAGGACGGCGCGGTGTGGGCAGACGGCGAACTTCCTCCCGTGCCTGCGGAAGCCCCAGCGAGGAAATCTGCATCTTAGTCACTACATGGTGCGCCACCCGACCAACGCTATACCGTTGCTCTTCCTGGCCGGCTTTTTCTTGAGCGGGAATGCCGCTTCTCAGGAGAAACCTGACCGGCCGCCATGGGCGCAACCCACGCGTCCTGCTGCCACGTCGACGAATACGACACCCCCGACGCCTGTCAATCCAGGGGATTACAGTCCGGATCCGATTCCCGCGACCAGCCAGGAGCGCGGCAAGATCAAAGTGAACGTCAATCTCGTGAGCGTGCTGGTGAGCGTGCTCGACGATAAGAACAGACCATCACCGGACCTTCCGCAGCAAGCTTTTCAACTTTTTGAGGAAGGCGTCCAACAAAAGATCGAAGTATTTGAACCGGAGACACAACAGCCTCTCGATCTGGCGCTGATGATCGACGCCAGCCTGAGCGCGCACAAGGAAATTAGTTTCGAGCAGGAAGCGGCCGCGCACTTCATCCGGCAGGTGCTGCGTCCGGGAGACCGCCTAGGTGTTTTTTCCTTTGACGAAAACGTGACGCAACTCGCGGCCTTCTCCGATCACGTGGCCTCGTTGCAGGAAGCGGTGCGGAGAATTCCGCCGGGAGCGGGCACGTCGATTTATGATGCCGTGGTTCTCGGCGCCCACGCGCTCGAGAAGCGGAGCGAACAGGACCGGCGTCGCGTCATCGTCATGGTGACTGACGCGGGTGAAACCACCAGCCACAGCGAATTCGAAGAGGCGCGCAAAGCAGCGGTGCGCTCCGGTGCTCTGCTCTACACCATCGTTATCCGGCCGGTGAAGAGCGAAAGCGGCCGCAATACAGCCGGGGAACATGCGCTCGAAACCATGACCGACACGACGGGCGGCGCAATGTTTTATCCCGATTCGCCGGCCGACCTCGGCATCATTTTTGATCGCATCGACCGCGAACTTCGCACGCAGTACCGCCTGGCGTATTATCCCAACCCGCGCGGCCCCGCGAATACCTATCGCAACCTGGAAGTCAAAGTCTTCGGGGGCGATTATCATGTACGCCACCGCAAGACCTACTTTACGGGGCCGCAGTGATCTAGAGGCAAGAAGTTAGACGTTAGAGGTTTGCAGAGTCTAAGAAAGCGGCCTTCGCCTGCCGGGCATGAACGAATTGTAAATGCCGTGAAATACCTTCGAGAAATAATGTCTTCTATTTGTTAAAGCTTGCAGCGCTCCCTGTCACCTGCATTTCACAAACATACAATCAACTCGTAACTCTTGAGGCGCATCGTCTCACGGCGCAGATCGCACGTGGCTGCGTACACGAATGAGAGAGAAGGAGAGACCATGCACCTGAAGGGCTTCTTTGAGCAGTGTCTGCACGGCATCAAGACCATCATCGTAGGAATTACGATTGTGCAATTCAGCTTCGGGGGACTGCTCGTCAGTTCCGTCGAGGCGAAGGAAAAAGAACATGGCAAGACGCGTACGCCGATTAAGCACGTGATTGTACTTATCGGCGAAAACCGGACGTTCGATCACCTTTTCGCGACCTATAAGCCGAGAAAAGGCGAACATGTTAAGAACTTGCTATCCGAAGACATCATCAAGGCCGACGGCACGCCCGGCCCGCATTTTTCCAGAGCCGCGCAGTTCCAGGCGATTCCCCCATTCCGAACCAGTTACTACATCAGCTTGGATGACAGCGAAAAGGCCCCCTACACGACGCTGCCCGAGCCGACCCTCAACTTTTCACCCAGCCCCGCCACGGGAGAGCCGCCCCCATTTCCTCCGGGCACCCCGACCGCTCTCTTGGCTGAAATCGAACCATCGTTGGAAGTCGGCGATCTGCCGCTGCTGACCACTGGTGCCTCTGGCGCCCCGCAATCTGCTGAGCTCCCGGATTTCGATTCACGAATAGACAATTTCAATGCACTCCCGAACGGGCCATTTCCGCTGAAGGGCGCAGACCTTCCTACGATTCCTACACCGGGGACACCACGCACCGGCTCTTCGAAATGTGGCAACAGTCGGATTGCAACGTCGCCAACGCCACCCGGCACAACCCCTCGGGCTGCCTGAACGACCTGTATCCGTTCGTCATCACGAGCTATACAAGCGAAGCTGATCCTTTCAGCTTCCCTGTTGCCAACCAGGTTGACGACAACGGCGGTGGCAACTCCATGGCCTTCTATAACATGCAGGCGGGAGACGTTCCGGTCCTCAAGCGGCTCGCCGATCAGTACTCCATGAGCGATAACTTTCACCAATCGTCCATGGGCGGCACGTGGGCCAACCACTTCATGCTCGGCACCGGTGATACCATCTTCTGGTCCGACGGCCAGGGAAACGCCACCATGCCTCCGTCGCGCATCGCCAATCCCAATCCAATACTGCCACCGCTGCCGCCAGGCACAAACAACGAGTACACGGTGGACATCAATTTCGACGGCAACTTCACCGAGTGCGGCGATACGACCCAGCCGGGGATTAAGCCGATTACAGATTACCTGGCGTCGCTCCCTTACCATCCCAATCCCAATTGCGAAGCGAAGCACTTCTACATGATCAACAATGACTCGCCTGGTTTCCTCCCCGACGGCACGCTGGACACCAAGGGCATCGCCAAAGGCACTTCCGTTCCCCCGACCACTATCCGCACCGTCGGCGATGCACTCAATGAAAAAGGCATTTCCTGGGCCTACTACGGGGGCGCCTACACCGCCGCTGTGAATCTCCAGCATGATCCGAAAAGCACCAATCCGGCCGTACAAGTTGGCGCGGCCTACTGCAACATCTGCAATTTCGAGTCCTACGCCACATCCATCATGGGCGATCCCGTGCAGCGCGCCGCACACATCAAGGACACCATCGACTTCTTTAACGCTGTCGACAACAGCACGCTCCCGGCAGTCTCCTTCGTCAAGCCGGACGGCCTTTTGGATGGCCACCCAGCCTCATCGAAGGAAGACCTCTTTGAGGGAATGGTCAAGAAAATCGTGGACCACCTTACCGCCAATAAGGAGCTTTTTGAAGAAACCGCTCTGATCATCACCATGGACGAAGGCGGCGGTTACTACGACTCGGGGTACATCCAGCCGCTGGATTTCTTCGGCGACGGCCCGCGCATCCCGCTGCTCATCATCTCGCCCTTCACCAAGGGCGGGCATGTTAACCATACCTACCTCGACCATGTCTCGATCCTCAAATTCATCGAGCGGAATTGGGGTTTGAAGCCGTTGACCCAGCGGAGCCGGGATAATTTCCCGAACCCGGTTGCAGACGAAGATAATCCCTACGTGCCGCAGAACAGTCCTGCGATTGGCGACCTGTTTGACTTCTTCCACTTCGATCACGATGGTGCTGAGGACAAGGATTGACGTTTAAGAGTAAATCCGAGCCGCGATAGCGGCGCGGGAAGGTGTCAAAACCGGGCGCTGCCTCTGGTCCGAATCCCGAGGCAGCGCCCTTTTTACGCCCAATTCCCCTGGCATAGAACTTGCCGGCTCAAACACCTGCTGTTACGTCGGCGCCGGCAAAACTCCTGTTGAGGGTCAACAGAAGTGTGGTACGCTCACGTTTATTCCTGTTGACCGTCAAAAGGAGCATATGCCAACTTCCAAAAGCGAAGTCCTGCAGGGAACCCTCGACTTGCTGGTGCTGAAAACGCTCGATTCCATGGGGCCGATGCACGGCTTCGGGATTGCATCGCGCATACAGCAAGTTTCGCAAGACCTACTGCAACTGAACCAGGGGACGCTATATCCCGCGCTGCTGCGTCTCGAGCAGCGCGGCTGGATCGCGTCCAAGTGGGGCGTTTCGGAGAACAACCGCAAAGCAAAGTATTACTCGCTGACGCGAGCGGGGCGGAAGCAGCTCGAGGAGGAAGCGGAAAGCTGGGACCGCATGTCGGCGATGATCAACCGGGTGTTGAGGACGAACTGAAGGGCTTATGGGAGAAAGTTACCGCATGTTCGTCCGACGGCTGAGTGCGATGTTTCGCAGGAGTCATCTTGAAGATGACCTGGCGGCGGAACTTCGCTCGCACCTGGAGATGGCGGTGGAGCTAAATCTAGCCAAAGGCATGAGTGGGGAGGAGGCACGGCGTGAGGCGCTCCGCGGTTTCGGCGGTATCGAGCAGACCAAGGAGCTTTACCGCGAACAGAGAGGATTGCCGATGATCGAGACCACTTTGCAAGACCTCCGCTTCGGCTTCCGGATGCTCCGCCGCAGCCCGGGTTTTTCCGCGCTGGCAATTCTTTGCTTGACACTGGGAATCGGCGCGAACGCAGCGGTATTCAGTTGGATCGAAGGGATCTTATTCCGCCCGTACCCGGCGGTAGTCCACCAGGAGCAACTGCTCGCAATCACCGGAACAGCGCGCGGCGAATCCGACCCAACGGCAATTTCTTGGCCGGACGTCCTCGATTTACAGAGGAGCTGCACACTGATTGATTCCTTCATCGTAAGTAAAATTACGGGAACGACGCTCAGCATTGGCGACCGCGCAGAGGTGACGACAGGAAGCATCGTATCGGCGAATTATTTCGATGCGATCGGGGTTCATCCAATTCTTGGCCGCGGATTCGAGCCGGGCGAAGACGTCGGGCGGAATGCACATCCCGTGACGATGATCAGTTACCAGCTGTGGCAGGGAAGATTCAAGGGTGATCCGCAAATCATCGGGAAGACGCAGCGGCTCGGCGGCGTCCTACACACCATCGTCGGCGTCATGCCAGAGGGTTTTTATGGAACTTTCGTGGGCTGGGGCATGCAGTTCTGGGTCCCTGCCTCGATGGAGGAAAACTTTGAAAGCAGCGGGTACAAACTGGAAGATCGCGGCGCGAGGTGGATTGAAGCGTACGTAAGACTCAAGCCCGGCGTCACTCTTAGGCAGGCGCAGGAAGAGATTTCGGCCGTGGCGACGCGGTTGGAAGCCGCTTATCCCGACACAAACCGAGGCCGAGGGATAAAACTGTGGCCGTTGTGGCAAACACCATTCAACAACGCGAGGACGTTGCTGCCCACGCTGGAGATCATGTTCGCAGTAGTCGTTTTTGTTTTGCTGATCGCCTGTGCCAATGTCGGCAATCTGTTGTTAGTCAGGTCGTTCGCGCGGCGCCAAGAGATGACGGTCCGGCTTGCCATCGGCGCGGGGCGTGGACGCTTGGTGAGACAATTGGTTACGGAAGGACTGGTCCTTTCCGCGTTTGGCGCAGCCGGAGGCCTGCTCGTGGCGTACTGGTGCCGTCACGCACTGGTGTTGCTATTCCCGGCTCGAGGGGGAGTGCAAATGCATCTGCCGGGAGAGATCGATTGGCGCGTGCTAGCGGTGAGCGCTGGGGTTTGCGTGCTCGCGACACTGTTGGTCGGATTGGTCCCCGCATTTCAGACGCGCAAACTCGATCTCGCCGGCGCGTTGAAAGCTGATTCGGCGGGCGTAGTAGGAGGCGGTGGAAGAGCGTGGGTGCGTTCGGGACTTGTGCTGGTTCAGGTGTCGCTGAGTTTTGTATTGCTGGTTGGAGCGGGATTGCTGCTACAGAGCCTGCAGCGAATTCGAAATTCCAGCCCGGGTTTTTCGACGCACGGAGTGCTGGAGACGGCTGTCTCTTTGGTGGCGGCGGGATACGATGCGCCGCGCGCGCAGAGTTTCCAGGACGAGCTGCTGGAGCGCGTGAAGGCGCTGCCCGGCGTGGAGTCGGCTGCATTTGGGCGGATGACGCCGCTGAGCTATGAAAGCTATTCCGAGACGCCGATCGCCGTGGATGGATATCAGCCGCCCCCGGAGGAACAGCCCACGCTGGAATACAACGAGGTGGCCCCGGACTACTTCGTGACAATGGGTATTCCTTTGGTGTCCGGCCGCGAATTCACGCGGGCGGACGACGAAAAGGCCGCTCTGGTGGCCGTCGTGAACGAAACAATGGCCGCGAAATATTGGCGCGGCAAGAATCCAATTGGCGAGCGGGTTCAGGTCAAGGGCCGCTGGATGCAGGTGGTTGGTGTGGCAAAAGATTCCAAATACGAGAGCATCCGGGAGACGCCAAAACCCTTTTTCTATGTGCCTCTGCGCCAGAATTTCTCGCGAGGGGCAGGTTTGTTTATCCGAACCCCGCTGAACGCGGAGACGATGGCGACAGCGCTGGTGCGCCAGGTGCACGCGCTGGATCCGGGCCTGGCGCTCTACGAAGTGATCACGCTGCAAGAGCAAGTGGATCGCTCGACATCGCCGCAGTTGGTGGTCGTAACGTTAGTGGGTGTTCTAGGAGGATTGGCACTGTTCCTAGCTACCATCGGACTCTATGGTGTCATGTCATATGCGGTGTCCCAGAGCTCGCGCGAGCTGGGGTTGCGCATGGCGCTCGGTGCAGGTGCGTCCAATCTGTTGCGGCTGGTGCTGTCGCGTGGGCTGACATTGACCGGAGGCGGCGTGTTGTTCGGCGCCGCGGTGGCACTGGCATTTACGCGACTGCTGGGGAACCTCCTGTACAAGGTGAGCCCATACGACCCGCTGGCGTTCGGGTCGGCATTGGCGGTGATGATCGTTGCGTCGTTGCTAGCGTGCTTTTTGCCCGGGTGGCGCGCGACGCGGACCGATCCGGCCCGCGCGCTGCGTGCGGACTGATTTTTTACCCAACCTACTTTTTTGGAGGTCTTATGAAACGTCAGTTATTTTGGTCGTTTACAGTTGTGGCAATAATGTTCGTAGCGCGTATATCCACGGAAGCGACTCCGCAAGCTGAGCAGAAGAAGCCGACAGCTAAGGAGAAGATGGCGACGGTCGACTACCTGGTCGGAACCTGGGGCTGCGACCATACGGTCGGCACGTTTGCTGGAAAATACAAGACGACGTATACGAGAGTACTTGGAGACCTTTGGCTCAAGCAGACATACGACTTTCCGCCAGGGCAATTCGGAGGTAACAATGAGCCAGCGGTCACGGCAGAAGCACTGATAGGCTTCGATGAAAATTGGAGCCAATGGGTGCGTTTCTTCGCCACCAGTCACGGCGAATACTTCTCTATTCGAATGAAGGAAACGGGCAACGGCTGGGCGTACAGATATGTTAGCTTCTTCGGGAGTAAGCCTGAAACAGGGGAGGCCGACGCTACGTTTACGAAGAAATCGGACAGCGAGTATTCAATCGATGGTCCAACTTATCCTGAAAATGGCAAGCAAGTGACCGAGCACCATAGCTGCCACAAATTGTGAAGATCTGCGTTTCTCCATTGCCCCTATTCGCTCCGGAGCTCCCTTAAGCTGTCGAAAAGGAACTCTCGCCGAATATTCGCCGCTCAAGCCTGTGACTCGCGCGTTTTCTTTGCCACGGATGGTAAAGTAGAGAGCGGAGTCGCGAGCGGAGCTGAGTAACAACGGCAGTTCCGCCACCGCAACGATTGATGGCGAGCGAGACGACATTCACGGCGGTAGGAATGGAGCCGCAAAGCGGCGCGACCGAGAAGACCGCGATGAAGGTCTTACTGGCGATCAGTTTCTGCCACCTGCTGAACGATACGATTCAATCGCTGCTTCCGGCTATTTATCCAATCCTGAAAACATCGTTCCATCTTGATTTTGGGCAAGTGGGTTTGATTGCGCTTACGTCGCTGGTGACGGCATCTCTTTTGCAGCCTGTGGTGGGGCACTACACCGACCGGAGGCAGCGGCCGTACTCGCTGGCCGTGGGCATGGGAATTACTCTCATCGGGCTGTTGTTATTGTCGAGGGCGCCGAATTACCGAACGGTTTTGGTGTCGGCAGCGTTGGTAGGAATCGGGTCGTCCGTGTTTCATCCGGAGTCCTCGCGCGTGGCGCGCATGGCCTCGGGGGGCCAGCATGGAATGGCGCAATCGCTATTTCAGGTTGGGGGTAACGCCGGATCGGCGCTGGGGCCACTGCTGGCAGCGTTTGTGCTGACGCGGGGACAAGCCAGCGTCGCCTGGTTTTCTTTTGTGGCGCTGCTGGGAATTGTGCTGCTCGCGCGGATTGGCACCTGGGCCAAGAAAAGCTGGGCGAACCAGCCGAAATACGGAACGGGTCACCCGGGAGGAGAGGCGCCATTGCCGGCGTCCGAATACCACCCGGTACTGCCGGAGAGAAAGATTGTGTTTTGCATGGCGATCCTGGTCGCGCTTATGTTTTCTAAGTACTTCTACCTAGCCAGCCTGATTAGCTACTACACGTTTTATTTAATCCATAAGTTTCACGTGTCGTTGCAGAGCGCGCAGCTTCATCTGTTTGTATTTCTTGCGGCGGTAGCTGCGGGAACCATCATCGGCGGACCGGTGGGAGACCGGATCGGACGCAAGTACGTGATTTGGTGTTCGATACTGGGGGTTCTTCCGTTCACTCTGGTGCTGCCCTACGCGAATTTATTCTGGACCAGCGTTTTGACCATAGTGATCGGACTGATTCTGGCCTCGGCGTTTTCCGCGATTCTCGTTTACGCGCAGGAATTGCTGCCGCGAAGGGTGGGAATGATTTCCGGACTGTTCTTCGGGTTCGCGTTTGGATTGGGAGGGGTCGGCTCGGCGCTGCTCGGCAGGCTGGCCGACTTCACGAGCATAGATTTTGTGTATCGCGTGTGTTCGTTCCTGCCGATCATCGGCTTGCTGACCGCATTGCTGCCAAATCTGGAACCGAACAAAATCTGCGCCGCGCAGAAGTCACCCGCGTAAGCTTACTCCGGCATGCCAAAAAACTATCTCGAAGCTGCGGTCGATATCGCGCGGGAAGCGGGAAAAATCCTCCGCGAAGAGCTGGACCGCCCGGCGGATATTACGTACAAGGGCGACGTTGACCTCGTTACGCAGGCGGATCGCCGGTCGGAAGAAACGATCGTGCGACAGCTGCGGAAGTATTTTCCGGAGCATGCGATTGCGGCGGAAGAGGGAACCGGGCATGAAAATGCTTCGGAATATTGCTGGCATGTAGACCCGCTCGACGGCACAACGAATTTTGCGCACGGCTATCCGTGTTTTTGCGTTTCCATCGCCCTAACGCAACGAGGTGAGGTGCTGGCGGGCGTCATCTATAATCCCATCTACGAAGAGCTCTACGCCGCGGCGCGCGGGGAAGGCGCCACGTTGAACGGCAAGAAAATCAGCGTTTCAAAAGTTGATCGGCTGGAGACGAGTCTGCTGTGCACAGGTTTCCCCGTGCACAAACGGCTGGCCAATCCCAACATTCATTACTACTGGGATTTCACTCTGCGCTCGCACGGAGTGAGGCGCGATGGCTCGGCGGCGCTCGATCTCGCGTGTGTGGCAGCGGGACGCTTCGACGGATTTTGGGAATTCGGCCTGAAGAAATGGGACACGGCCGCCGGAGTGCTTCTGGTGGAGGAAGCCGGCGGAAAGGTCAGCGATTTTGCGGGCGAACCGTACGCTCTTGGAGGGCCTGTGATTCTGGCCACGAACGGCCTAATCCACGAAGAGATGCGGAGCATCGCGCTGGAAATTTCGAAGCGAGATCCCGCCGCGCCGCTTAAGCGTTGAATTCAGTGTTGGCAAGAGAAACTCCGCCTGATCAAGCAAGGCACCGGGGCACAGGGTAGCCAAAGGGCGAGCGTTGGCGCTTTCGATAACACAGTACTCTTGGACTATGGCCTTCTAACGTTTGGAACGGGACGATGGACGGAAGGGAGCTCGTGTTCCCAAACAGTTTGGCGTGACTGACAGGGAGGTCACCGTGCTGCGAAGAATGAGTTTTCTCGTGTTTCTCGTCTGGGCGTTCGTTCCCACAACCCCGAGTTACGCGCAAGATCAGCCATCGCTGGGTGATTTGGCGCGGCAAATCCGCAAAGACAAAGAAAAGAACGCCGCGCAATCGAAGGCGGTGATCACAGACGAAAACATGCCATCGAGTAAGGCACTAAACGGACTGGGCGATCTCGGCAGTTCGCAAGGCGGGGCCGACGGAGGCAGGATTGCAAATGCTTTGGCAAGCTTGGACAAGGCCGAGGCAGCGCTAAACAAATTGGATCCACTGGATCGCGCCACGCTGGCAAAAGCCGCCCTGCTGGACAATGATGTGGATTTCCCAAACCGACGCAGCTGGGAAGACAAATTATATGCGGCGAAGGAACAGTACGTCTCCCATGGGCGAGAACTCTTCAAAGAGATGAGGCAGATTTTGGCGGATGTTCAGTCCATGCAAGCTGCGAACGGTGGACAGGGGAAATTGAGCCCTGACGATCCTCGGGGGAAGGAATTGTTGAGGAGAGTTCAGGAAATCATGCAGGATGCGATACGCACGGAATCGGCTTATCAGGGAGTTGTCATGGAAGGCTGGGACCGCGCGAAGCAAGCCAAGCGCTGACGCTATTTAAGCATTCGCGCCCCCACACCGATGAAGGTAGCGTGCCGAGTCACCGGGATTGTCTCCCTGTGCTTTAGTTGAAGAAACTGGACCGGCACCAGCCCGACGCCTCGGGCAGAATTCCTCGGGTTCCCCCATCTAGCTGACGCTCTTCAAGTGTCTCATTCCACTTACGAAAACTTCTTTCCGGGCTTATGACTTTCTTATACCTGCCAAGATAGATTCTTGAGGCAACAGCGAAGTGTCCGGCGCCTGCTGAAGACACACGAAAGATCCGCGTACAATACAGCGAAGCACTGCTCGAACAAGGAGAGAAACATGCGCGCGTTCAGAAAAAAGACAAAATTGGCTTGGATGGGGATGGTGGCACTGCTGGGAGTGGGGAGTTGCCCCGGCCGGTTATTGGCGGACGGCAAAGACGATAATTTGGCGTCCGCCAAGACAACAGAGAGAGCGACTTCAGGAAAGATCGAAGCTCCGCTTCCGGGATTGACCGAGCGAGAGCGCTGGCTGCTGGATCGCATGGAGCAACTCGAGAGGCGCGTCGCGGAGCTGGAATCGAAGGGCAGCGCGCCGACGGGGGCAGAAGCGTTGACCGCTGAACCGGTTTCGCCGAACCCAGCCGGGGCGTCCGCGTTAGAGACCGGGGCAAGGCCCGCGACCGGGGCGATGACAGGGGAGGTCACGTCGAATGTAGCGCCCGCAACCCCAGCCGTGGCTTCCGTCAGTTCGCAAGAGAAACCGGCCGTAGCCAAGCCGAAGAAGGCAGAGCCTTTCGCTTTTGGGGATTTTACCTGGCTGAACGGCAACGCGCGCACGAAGGATACGCCTTACGCCACGAGTTTTTTTACGCCGGAGATCCGGGCGGACGTCGATTACAACTACAGTTTCAATCACCCGAAGGACGACACGATTGGCGGGTCGAGCGAGGTGTTTCGTTCAAACGAAGTGCACGTGACGCAGCTTGGCGTGGGCGGCGATTTTCATTATGACAACGTGCGCGCGAGGCTGATGACCCAGTTTGGCCTGTATTCGCAGACGACGCCGCGCAATGACGCAAGCCCATCGCGCGGGCAGTGGAATCTGGACAATGCCTACCGCTATGTCTCGGAAGCGTATGGTGGATACCACTTCAATGCGTTGCACGGAATCAATGTGGATGCGGGGATCTTCATGTCCTACATCGGCTTGTTCAGTTACTACCAGTTCGACAACTGGGCGTATCAGCCGTCATATGTTTCGTCCAATACGCCATGGTTCTTCAACGGTGTGCGTGTTCAAATTTTCCCCACCGAACACTTGAAGATCGAGCCGTGGTTCATCAACGGATGGCAATCGTACGGGCGATTCAATAACCGGCCCGGATTCGGTTTTCAGATCTTGTGGCGCCCGAACGGATGGTTTTCGATACTGGGCAATCAATATGCTTTGGGTGAGGATGCCCTCGGGGCGCCGGGGCGGGTGAGGTATCACACGGACGACAGCATCGAGGTGAAATACTACGACCATCAGGAGAATTTTCTCAGTAAAGCCGCTTTCTCATTGACTGGCGATATGGGATGCGAACACGGGGGTGGCGTGAGCTGCTCGACCAACCATGGGACCGGAGCGAACTTCCATCCGAAACAGAGTTTTCTGGGCTACATGTTCTATAACCGCCTATGGTTCGATAAAGACAAGTATGGGCTGACGCTGGGCGGCGGCAAGATCAACAACCCAGGGCGGTATCTAGTGCTGTTGCCACCGATCAATGGGGCGACGGCGGCTTCAGGAACGCCGTACTTCACGGAGAATCCCGGCGACCCGTTCAAAGCATGGGACGCGTCCGGGACATTCGACTATATGCCGAGCCAGTACATCACGTTCCGGTGGGAGTTTGATCATCGAGCGGCGAATGTGCCGTATTTTACGGGACCCGGCGGCATCACGCCAACGAACTGTCCTACGACTCCGCTCATCGAAAATATTTGCGGGACTCCTGGAGCTTTCGTGCCGGGTTTCACGCCGGACCTGAAGAAAATCGAGAATCGCATCGGGCTGTCGATTCTCGTGAAATTCTAATTTCGCCCCGAAGGCGCCAACAGAATGATTAAGTTTTTACGGCATGCACTGAAGTCCAGAGCGCGCCGCGATTGATCCAATCAGGGTATAGCTTGAGCATTTCGTCATATAGTTCCCGCGGGGTCGTCGTCTGCGTGGCAAGATGCTCGAAATCGCGGATATATTTCCGGGTCTCGCCAATGATCCGAGGGCTATCATCATTCCCGACGCGCTTGTGCCCGGCGATTACTGCGCGTGGCTTAAGCGACTCCATTTTATCGAGGGCAGCAACCCACTCTTGGCGCTTCTGGTGATCTGGCGACTCTGACAGATGCAGATGATCGCTGTTGTAGGCGGCATCACCCGCAACGATCAAACCGACGGACGGAACGTGAAGGCAGGTTGTGCTAGCAGTGTCGGTGAATCCGAGCGGCACACTGACTAAATCGTGGCCTTCCAGGTTAATGACGTTTCCGGTTAGCTCTTCGGCAACCGCAAGATTGCTGGAAATTTGGCCGGGAAAACGCGGATTCCAAAACGCAGCGAGAGACTCTGGCGATGCCTGCTGGCGCATAACCTTAATCACTTCCGGCCGCGCGACAAAGCGGGCACCTGGAAATCGCTCCAGAACTGTACTGGTACCAAAGAAATGGTCGCCGTGGCCGTGGGTGGCGTAGATCGTCGTCAGATTCTTTCCGCTCGCCGCAACCCAATTCGCCAGGGCCCGCGCCTGCTCGACGGTAATAGGAGTGTCGACCAGGACAGCGTCGCGCTCCCCAGAAATAAGGGTTGACGAAATCGGCGGCCAAGGCCGCTCTTTTTCGCCTGGAGCCAAATCGCTCGTGATAGCGGGTATGCTGGACGCCAGGAACACGTCCCACGTCAGGGATATTTTTTGAGTTGTACGTCCGGAGTTGGAGGCACTGCTGTCGGATTCTCCGTCCATCGAACGGGCTTGGTAAGCTCGGATTGGCCAAGCCGTGGCCGATACGAGAGCAATTCCAAGGGCATTCGATAGGAACTCCCGTCTTGAGGTCATTATGGGCTTTTCGGATCGCATGTCTTTCCTCCTTTTCTAAAGCAACTGCCTACGACTTGACCCTGTGTTGTTCCGAGATTCTCAGATCGTGTTGTTCCTGTATTCAAACGTGTTTTGTCTCCGTTCTTGCGGTTAGATCTGGGCTCTGCCGCCGTCAACGAACAGTTCGATACCCGTGACGAAACTGGAGTCATCCGAAGCCAGAAACAACGCCACCTTAGCAACTTCCTCGGGTTTTCCCATCCGTCCCATCGGGATGGTGGACACAATCCGTGCAATCACGTCGGCAGATTGCCGACTCACCAGGGGGGTATTGATCGGACCCGGACTGACAACGTTTGAGCGGATATGACGGTCCTTCAGGTCTGTAGTCCAGGTTCGCACGAAGGAGCGGATTGCAGCCTTACTTGCGGCGTAGACGCCGAAAGCGGCAGTACCCTTAACACTAGCCACAGAGCCGTTGAGAATGATCGAGCCACCATCGTTCAGTAGAGGTAGCGCCTTTTGCACCGTGAACAGCGTTCCCCTCACATTGATGTTGAATAGTTTATCGAAATGCTCCTCGCTGACGGCTCCAAAGGGAACAAATTCGCCAACGCCGGCGTTGGCGAAAACAATGTCGATTCGCCCCTTCACTTTCGAGACGGTCTTGTAAAGACGATCAAGGTCCGGCAGTTTGGCAATGTCGCCCTGAACGCCAGACACATTGCTCCCGATTGCCTCCACAGCCTCGTCGAGTTCCTTCTGCCGTCGGCCCGTGATGAAGACATAGGCACCCTCTTTGACGAAAAGCTTTGCCGTAGCTAACCCAATCCCTTCTGTCCCGCCGGTGATGACAGCGACCTTACCTTCGAGCTTTTTAGGCATTGTTTTTCCCCGTTCTTGCCGAGTTCTGATGGGCGTCGAGCCACTTCCGAATATTCGAGACGGTATCCTCGTAGAATGTCTTGTAAAGACCATGCGATACATAGCCGATATGCGGCGTCGCCAGTACGTTGTCCAGCGTCCGGAAGGGGTGAGACGGAGGGAGCGGCTCAATATCGAATACGTCGATCGCCGCGCCGGCGATTTGCCTGTTCTTCAACGCGCTGATCAAAGCCTGTTCTTCGACGATCGGCCCGCGCGACGCATTGATCAGCCGGGCCGTTGGCTTCATTTTCGCCAGCTCCGCGGCGCCTACCAGACCGCGCGTACGGCTGCTCAACACCAAATGGATCGTCAGGATGTCGGCCCTCTCGAACAGCTGGTCCTTGGAAACCAGGATTGCTCCAGCGGCTTTGGCGGCTTCGGGTGTCAGGTTCTGGCTCCAGGCAATCAGATTCATTCCAAAAGCGCTCCCAATCCGTGCGACCTGTGATCCAATCCTCCCAAGACCCAGAACGCCCAGGGTCTTTCCACGGAGATCCGTGCCCACTGTTCGCTGCCAGCCGCCGGATCGTACAGAGTTGCTCTCCGTCACGACATGTCGCGCGGAGGCCAAGATCAGCGCCCAGGTAAATTCGATCGTCGGGTCCGACCTATATCCCGTGTGAACCACTGCGATCCCACGATCGCCCGCGGCGGCGAGATCGATCGACGCATTTCCAGATCCCGTCGAGGCAATGAGCTTGAGATTGGGAAGGCGCTCAATGACGTTGCGTGGCAGCGGAGTCCGTTCGCGCATAACACAAACGACATCAAAAGGCAGCAACCGCTCAATCACGGCGTCTGGGTCGGGGAGGTGGTCGTGAAATACGGCGATGTCCGCTCGATCGCGGAGCACTGACCAATCGGCGCTCTCCAGCGCCACATTTTGGTAATCGTCCAGAACAGCGATCTTGTACTTCTTCATTGGCGTCATCTGCGTCGCAATGGTCGCCTTGCTACCTCTCGACCCATTGATCGGTAAATACCACCGGCCCCACCTGGACCGAGGTCGCTTGCGACTCTGTGCTCCCATTTCCCTTTGGTTTCGACGCCATACTCATCTCCTTTTTCAGTGTAACTCGCCTGCTGCTCTGAAGGACGTGTCGCGCGGCATTGAGCGCACTCTAAGCTGCTCCATTCTTGGTAACCAGCACCATGCGAAACCGCGCCTTGCCTTGCATCATGCGAGCGTACGCATCGGCCGCTTGTTCAAGGGGAACGGTTTCGATCATTGGGTGGATATTCTCCAGGACGCTGAAAGCAAGAGCGTCCTCACTATCAATTGGCGTACCGGTTAGACTCCCGTAGATGGAGCGCCCTCCAAAGACGAGCGGGAACGCATTCAATTGGATCGGGTCCTGCGGTACACCGACCACGATGAGTTTCCCGCGGGCTGAAAGACCGGACACGAGTGGCCCCATCGCATCCCCACTGGTGGCTGTTGCGAGAATCGCTCTGGCGCCGCCCATACGCTGGAGTGTCGCTGCGGCATCGTCGGTGGCGGTGTCGATGTAGACGTGTGCGCCCAAATCTTTCGCAAGCTTTTCCTTTTCGCGTCCACGCCCGATGGCGACAGTCCGGAATCCCATGTGCCGCGCAAACTGGATACCAAGATGCCCAAGGCCACCAACGCCTTGCACGGCGACCAGATCTCCACCGCGCAAGCCGGCGTTGCGAAGAGCGTTGTAGGTGGTGACACCCGCGCAGAGGAGAGGGGCGGCATCTACGGAACTGAGTTCGTCAGGGATGGAAGCGATGCCGCGCGCTTCGGCGATCATCACTTCCGCATATCCTCCATCCACGGTAACTCCCAGGAGCACGGGGTTCTGGCAATTCACACTGTCTCCGCGTCTGCACGATTCGCACACGCCGTCTTCGCCGCCGATCAAGCCGACACCGACACGTTGACCGATTTTCCATCGGGACACGCCTGCACCCAACGCTTCAATGCGGCCAACGACTTCATGTCCTGGAACGCGCGGCAGTTTCAAGCCCGGATAGACGCCGGTAACCGTGGCGGCATCGGTGTGACAGATTCCGCAGGCTTCAACCCGAATCCGAACCTGGTCCGCTCCAGGCTCAGGAACTGACCGTTCCACCACGCGAAGATTGCCTGGTGTTGAGACTTCGACCGCCTTATAAGTTTTTGCCATGTGAGTCCTCCTTTTGTATTTCTGCTTTTCGAGTTCATGGCCGATGCGATCTCGACATGGACCGACCTTTCAACGTGCTGCTCAGTGACGCTCCCGCGACGCGAGCGTGGATCAGTGGGCGCCAAACTTGAACAGGATCTTTCCGCTGCGATTCGACTTCAAAGAGTGCTTGAACGCTTCCTTGAACTGGTCGAGCGGGTACACATGCTCCACCGCGGCGGAGAGCGATCCATCAGCCACGAGGTTTCCCAGCTTCTGGTAAATTTCTTCGATTTCCGTGCGCGGCTCGTTGCGTATCCAATTGATGAGCCAGAATCCGTGGAGGCTAAGACCACGGTAGATGAACACTTTGGCCGGCATAACTGGGAACTGCCCACTTTGAAGGCCATAGACGACCATCGAGCCGCCAGGTTTAAGCGATTTGGCCAACTCACCCACGGGGGCTCCACCCACTATATCGAGGACGAGGCTGAGTTTCTTCCCGTCGAGAGCCTCCTCAATATCCTTGTGTAAGTTCTCGCCTTGGAGGACTACGCGGTCGCCTCCCCACTGCCGCACCTGTTCGGCAGCTTCTTCCCGCCGGACGACATTCAGCGTCTTGACTCCTGCGAGCTTCGCGAGTGCAATGATGTACTGCCCCATGGCCGCGTTGGCTGCGGTTTGGCCGATCCAGTCACCGGGCATCAGGGAAACGTACCGGTTCAGCAAGAGATAGGCGGTTGCAGGGTTAATCCCTATCATCGAAAGTTGCAGGGGATCGGCTTCGTCGCTCATTGGCACGATGTTTCGCGCCGGGACGACAATCTCATCTGCCCAGGTGCCCTGCTCGTAGGTAGGGATAATCAGCACTCGCCTGCCCCGCAGAGCAACATCAACCTTCGATCCAATCTTGGCGACCCGGCCAACACCCTCCGCGCCTACCGAGGATGGGAAGGCCGGCCGGACGCCGTACATGCCGCGGACAAACAGAAAGTCTGATGGATTGAGCGGGGCCGCTTCCATCGAGATGAGAACATCCTCCTTGCCAAAAGCCGGTTCGGGGACCGTGTTGAGTTCGATGACATCTGAGGGTTCGCCCTGAGCTACGAGTTGCAACTGCCGCATAAAAACCCCTTTCGTTCGAAACAATTTTTCCGGTAAGCAACAACTCGAACATGCTGCTTACACGCATATAGATCGCCTTCGTTGCCTGTAAGGACGAATCCTCTTGGCCCACTAGGCGAGTGACTCTGTCTCGCTGTCACCCACCGTCCATGAGCTATAAGACCGGCGCGGCTCGAGTTAGCGATGCTTTCGTACTACGCGCTCGGCATCACGCCCGCTGCTGCGCAAGCACACCAATCCTGTATCGCTGCGCCGGCACGGAATTCCCGAAATGCTGCGAGATGGCGCGGCGCGCGGCCTCGAATCGGGTCCATTCGTCCCCATTCTGGAGAGAAGGAATCGTAACCAGTTCGCCTTTGTCGAGCCCGGCCAGCGCTGCATCGACCATGTCTCCCACGGACATGACGATCGACGGCGGCAGTTTCTGCCATGGGAGGCCGGCGATCTCCCAGAGGTCGGTCGCGGTCGCGCCCGGCAGCACCGCCTGGACGCGGATACCTTTGTCGGCGAGCTCGTGCTGCAGCGAATGGCTGAACGCAAGGACGTAAGCTTTACTCGCGCCGTACACACCGTTGAGCGTTTCGGGCGAGATGCCCACTATCGATGCGATATTGATGATTGTGCCTGCACCGCGCGCGACGAAGGCAGGGGCGGCAGCATAGGTCAGGCGCGTGAGCGCGGTAATGTTGAGAGCAATTATTTCGTCCATCTTGTTAACGTCGGCATTCAGCAGCGGCGCAACGGAGGCCGTGCCGGCATTGTTGACAAGCATGGTGATGCTCGAATCATCGCGCAGCGTAGCCTCGACCTTAGCGAGTTCCGCCTTGTTGTTGAGGTCGGCGGGCAGTACCTTGACGGAGCGTCCCGTCTCGCTCGTCAGACGTGCCGAAAGGGACTTCAATCGCGCTTCATTCCGGGCCACCAGGATGAGGTCGTAGCCACGCTTTGCGAGACGATCGGCATAGACGGCGCCGATGCCCGACGATGCGCCCGTGACTACGGCGACGCCTTTGTTCGATGAGTCCGACATTGCTTTCTCCTTTATTTGCGCTGCCAGCTGTCGCCGGCACTCTTTTCGATGTGCTATGAGACCGTTCGGTTTCATTTGTTTTGTGCTAAACTGTGGTTCGAGACCAACCGGTCGCGAGAGGCGACAAGAATGACTCCCAAACCCGTGCATCAAAAAGACTTTAAGCTTCGCGCAGAGACGAACGACGTTCCGGTAGCGCGACTAATCGGATTTGAAGTGAAAGGAATTGCCGATGGACGAGCGGTCGTCACGCTGGAAGCCGGAAAACAACATGCAAATCCCATGGGGACGCTCCATGGAGGAATTCTTTGCGATATTGCGGACGCGGCGATGGGAATGGCATTTGCAAGCACGCTCTCTCCCGGCGAAACGTTCACAACAATCGAACTAAGGATCAATTTCTTTCGTCCAGTCTGGGAGGCCCGCGTACGAGCCGAGGGCAAGGTGGTGCGTCGCGGCAGCACAATCGGCTACGTCGAGTGTGAAATCACCGACGAAAGCGAGCACCTGATTGCAAAGGCGTCCTCGACGTGCATGGCCTTGAGAGGAGAGCGCGCCAAAGGACGCTAAGCTCCATCTTCAGTGATTACTTAGACGGAACTCTTACCTCTGTTTCGAGATAGTTGTCGAGATGGGCTTGGATTGCGCGCAGCGCTTCCTCATTTCGTTCAAGGCGGTAGACCATAATTGCACCCTCGAGGGAAGAAATGATGAGAGTGGCCAGCCTGTTTGCGTCGACTCTTGGGCGGATATCCCGCGCTTTGATTCCCGCACGGATCATCCAGACGAGATAGCTACGCCAATCACGCAAGGCCTTGCGCGCGCGGTCACGCAGAACAGGATTTCCGTCATCGGTATCGACCGCGGTGTTGAGCAACGGGCACCCGCCGGGAATGATTCCGCGGCGCTCCACAAAATTCGCAACCAACTTCTTTAACCTGTCGACGGTGTTCGTGATGGTGTCGAGATCGTGGATCCGTGCCTCTAGGGTTTCTCGCCAGGCATAGTCAAAGGCCTCGGCGGCCAGCATCTCTTTGCTGGAGAAGTGCCGGTAGATCCCTCCTTTTTCGAGCCCCGTCGCCCGCATGAGGTCGGACAAAGCCGCCCCGTCATAGCCTCTCTGATTGAAGATGGGCGCCGCCTTGCGGATGATTTCCTGCCGAGTCTCTTCGCCTTTGCGCATATCAAACCTCTTGCCAAACCAGTGGTGCGACCGACTGGTCGCTAAATCCATTGTACCAGAAATTAGATGCGACCGAGCGGTCTCTTACTGCATCAAAAATCTAGAACCCCATGAGCGCTACCACGGCCTCCATTTCGTTTCCCCCTGTGGCCGCCGAACGGCAGGGGATCAATCCGTGGATCATTGCCGTCACGGTCACTCTGGCAACCTTCATGGAACTGCTGGACACGGCCATCGCCAACGTGGCGCTGCCGCATATCGCCGGGGGCCTCGCCGTGAGCTATGACGAGAGCACTTGGGTCCTGACAAGCTATCTGGTATCGAATGCGGTAGTGCTTCCGCTTTCCGCGTGGTTGAGCCGCGTCTTCGGTCGGAAGCGCTATTACATGCTTTGTGTCGTCCTCTTCACGTTGAGCTCCCTGCTGTGTGGCCTCGCACCCTCACTGGGATTGCTCATCTTCTTTCGCATTCTGCAAGGTGTGGGGGGCGGAGGGCTGGCTCCTGTGGAGCAGGCTATTCTGGTAGATACGTTTCCTCCGCAGAAGCGGCCCGCGGCTTTTGCTCTCTACAGCATGGCCATCGTCACCGCCCCTGTGATCGGCCCGCCACTCGGCGGCTGGATCACCGACAACTGGAGCTGGCGGTGGATCTTCTTTATCAATATTCCCATCGGAATAGTGTCCCTGATCCTGACGAACCGGCTCGTTTCCGACCCTCCCGAGTTCACGCGTGAAGTCGCAGCCGCCCGGAAGGGCGGCAGGCTTCGCGTTGACGGGCTCGGGATTTTTCTTGTGGCCCTCGGTTTTGCGTGCTTGGAAGTGGTCCTGGATCGCGGGCAGACCGAAGACTGGTTCGAAAGCGGTTTTATTGTCTGCTTCTTTTCGATTGCTCTTGTGGCGCTGATTGCGGCTGTCTTCTGGGAATGGCGGCATCCCGACCCCGTCGTTGAGATCCGTCTTCTCGCAGACCGGAACTTTGCTATCGCCAACGTCTACTATTTCCTTTTTGGGTTTGCACTTTTCGGGTCGACGGTGTTAATCCCGCAGATGCTCCAAAGCCTGTACGGCTACACCGCAACCGATGCAGGACTCGTTCTTGGACCCGGAGCATTCGTCATCGTGGCGCTTGCTCCGCTGATCGTCAGAATCCTCCCAAAAGTAGGCGTCAAGCCGCTCATCTTCACGGGGTACGTCATCTTCGCCCTTGCCATGTGGAATTACGCCAGCATTGATCCAGGAACGGATTACAAACATGTAGCTATCGCTCGGGCAATCCAAGGACTAGGGATTGCTCCCCTGTTTGTGCCGGTCAGCCAACTGGCTTATTCCTTCTTGCCAAAGAATAAGAACAACAAAGCTTCGAGTCTTACGAATCTGTTCCGGAACCAGGGAGGGAGCGTTGGCATCGCGTTCGTTACAACCGTTCTTGCACGGCGAACGCAATATCACCAGTCGGTTTTAGTTGCTCACGCCACTCCCTTGGAACGGCGCTATCAAGAAACACTTGCCACCTTGTCGCGCTATTTTGCGACACACGGTTTCACCGCGCCGGATGCGACGTTGCATGCCAAAGCACAATTGGCACGAATGATTCAGCAGCAAGCGGCATTTCTGGGTTTTCTCGATTGTTTCTGGTTGTTGGGCTGCGCGTGTCTTATCGGAGCGCCTTTGGTTTTCTTGACACGCACAATCAGGTCGGCCGGTCCTGGCCCCGCGCATTGAAGGCCCTGGTTGAAGTCCTGAAGAAAAACCGCAGAAATGATTCTAAGACGGGAAATCGCGGACGTGCCGATGCAGACAGGGAGCGACGAAACACACAAGGCGAGAGCCGGCTCTCGCGGTGTTTAGCGAAGGTCTCCACTCAGGCTGATTATTTCGTCCCCCATTCGGCGTAGAGCTTGGCGATGGCCGGGCCGATCGTGAAGCCCCAGGCAAAGATGGGGAAATTCTTGAATTTGTCCGGGACAACATAACGGTGCTGCGCCTCGCCTACGGGGACGCCAGCCTTAAAGAATTTCTCGGCCTGCGCAGTGATGTCATCAAACACTTCGCGGATGCTGGCGATGCCTTCTTGGCCGCAGATTTGTCCGTGGCCCGGGACGAAAATCGTATCTTTATCATAGGACGCGAATTTAGCGAGTGTGGCGCGCCATCCGGAAATCGTGGCCTTCTCATCAAAACAGACAGGGTACCAGCCGTTGAAGAGCAGATCACCGGTGTACACCACGTTCTGCTGGGGAACGCGCACGATCATATCCGTGCCGGAATGTCCCGGATGGGATTCGATCACCGCCGAGAGGCCGCCGAGGTCGATGGTAAAGGGGAGCTTGGCTGGATCGAGGGGATGATTAGGCAGCGCCAGGATGCTGGCGTTGGCAATCTGATAGAGGCCGGTAACAGCGTTCAAATCGCTTTGCGCGTGTTGGCGCTCGGTCTCGGATTTCGCTTCCTTTACCTGTTTTTCGAATGATCCGAGCGCGGTGTCCTTGTCGGCTCCTTGCAGCGGGCTGTAATTTTCGACGATGCGCTTCGCCGTGGTCGCATGGGCCCAAAGGGGGATGCCATTGGCGCCGTAAAAGGCGTTCCCCATGGAATGGTCAAAGTGATAGTGAGTATCCAGCGCGCCTTTCACCGGCACCTGGCTCACGGTGCGCAAGGTTTCCATCTGGAACGATGCGCCACCAGCAGTTGTAAATCCCTCGATGAGGAGCGCGGAGTCCTTGCCGGCGAGGAACCCGCCGTTGCAGAGGGTTGTATTGCCTTTGGAAGGGTCAGAAATCGTCGCATAGAGGCCGTCGCCAACCTTACGGACCGCGGCAAAGCCTTTATCCACGAGCGGCGTAGCGGATACGCGAGAATCGCCAGCCAATTCCGCCGCCAGCGCGGGCAGGGGAATCAGCTTCGCGACGGCATAGAAGGCGCCGAAGCATGAGGTGTGAGCGAGAAACTTGCGGCGAGAAAAACCGAGAGCACGGGCCGCTTCGCGGTCTCCGATCGAAAAATCCATCATATGTCCTCCGTATGATTGGCGACCAGGCATTGGATGATAGCCAAGTGCGAAAAGATACTGAAGCAAAGCAAGCATGCGAGCAAGCAAGAAGAATTGCTTCGTCCCCCCGGCCCATTTCCCGCTGCTGGCGTGGAATAAATCCCGTGATTTCCCCGTCTAATTATTGAGGCGCGGCCCACGCCGCTTCGCCGGATGTTAATTTAAAACCACGGACGTCCAGGGCGCGATGGAGAAGACTTGAAAGCAGCTAACCAATTGACTCCAAACGGTTTATCATTGCCCGAGATCGTTCGCTTAGCTCAGAGGGGCGACGCCACAGCGTTCAAGAATCTGTATCAAACGCACAGCAGGCGTGTCTACGCCTTGTGTTTGCGAATGATTGGCAACCCCACGGAAGCCGAGGATTTGACGCAAGAAGCCTTTCTCCAGCTATATCGCAAGATTCAATCGTTTCGAGGTGATTCAAGCTTCTCCACTTGGCTACATCGAGTGACCGTGAACATCGTTCTAATGAAGTTTCGCAAGAAAAAGCATGAGGAAGTTTCCCTCGAGGAATACACTGATTGCGACGAGGAATCACCGTCGCCTAGGCAATTTGGCGAGGCCGACCTACGGCTCACCGGCTCTGTCGATAGGATCCACCTGCAGAGGGCCATCGACCAGCTTCCGCCAGGATTCAAGTCGATCTTTATACTTCACGATATCCAAGGCTATAAGCACCAGGAGATAGGCGAAATCCTGGGGTGTTCGGCCGGGAATTCCAAGTCCCAATTGCACAAAGCCCGCATGCGGCTACGGGAGCTTCTGAAGGGGGGAACGCACGGCAGCCCTTCGCCGACTTGCGAATCGACCGCAAGTTCTCCGGCGGTGATTCGGCGGGACTACTCCCTCGACTACGTCAAAGCCTGACCGTGGCTCGTTTCTGGAGAGTAGCAATACTTCCACGCTACTTAGAGAATGCTAAATATGGTAAGTGAAGCTGCACGACTTAGGAGCTGGCGGCCAAAAACGCGGCCGTTTCCTTCAGGAACAGTTGCAGTTGGTCGTGGTGCACCCAATGGCCCGCGTTCGGCACCTTCACCAGACGGCAATTGCGGATGGCCTTCAGGCGGGGATCCGTTTCAGGCAGTCTAAAAAAACTTTCGAGCCCCCAGAACATTAGAGTCGGCGAGGTAATCTGGCCAAATAGCTCGACGGCATCCTCGATATGGTGCCCGTACGGGGAGATGGCGCGGGCAAAATTGTCGAATTTCCACATAAGCGAGCCATCCGAGTCCCAATTCGTTCCATGCAGCGTCAAGTGCCGCGCGACTTCGTCGGAAAGCCGGGGATTCGCCTCTTTCATTCGGGCCATGGCGGCGGCGAGGCTGGGATAATTTCTAGGCTTTCGCTTTTCAAGATCGCGCCGTTTTTCGATCCAAACTCGAAAGCGCTGCGAAGCCGGCCCGTGCACGCCGTGGCCCTCGGGGAACCCCAGTCCTTCGATGGACACGGCTTTGCCGACTCGATCCGCATAGACTCCCGCATAGCTGAGAACGATGATGCCACCGAGAGAATGGCCGATCAAGCGGATGGGGAACTCATTGATGATGTCGAGAAGGGCCGAGAGGTCCAGAACATGCTCCGCGACGCTATAAATCGCGCCGGGGGCCCAAGCGCTGTTGCCGTGGCCGCGCAAGTCCAGAGCGTAGACGTGGTACTCCTCGCGCAAGGAGCGCGCCACCCAATCCCAGTTGCGAGCGTGGTCCAAGCCGCCGTGCACCAGGACCAGGGCGGGTTTTCCGTCCTGGCCGTAATCCCAGAACTGCAGCTTTAAGCGGTCCGAGTAGAAAAAGTGTGAGATGGGTTCCAAGTGCCGCCCGCCAATGGGAGAGGCATTATAGAACACATGAGTCCAAAACTCAGCGAGTGACTGCGGTCTTCACGTTTTTGTCCCCTCTGTCTCTACGCCGATGACCCGGAAACTGACGTTTCCTCAGTCGTGTCGGAGGGTTACTTCTTGCGAAATAGCGGGGTGATTCCTGCATGTTCGTCGAAGGCCAACGTATACTTTTCTTATTGGCCCGCGGCTGATAGTCGGGACTCTCTGAGGGAGACTAACCCAAATGATCAAAATCATTACGCTTCTAACTCTTGGGATGGCGCTATCTCCTCATTGGCAGATGCCGGACGACTCGTTTGAGGCGTGCGTGGCCAGCTGCCGGGTTTCGCGGGGCAACTTGGACGTGCAACGGGAGGAGATCATAAATCTTGAGAAAGAGACGGTACGCGCGATTCAGCTACACAATACGGCATTTTTCACACGAGTTTACGGTGACGATTACAGCGGCGCCCTTTCGCACGGCCAGGCGGTGAATAGGGCGCAATTCATCGGGATCGTGCAGAGCTCCTCGATCAAGTATGAGTCCATCGTAGCTTCGGATATTCAAGTGCGCTTCTACCGGGACACAGCCGTGACCACCTGTTTGTGGTCGGCGCGAAGCATTATCGAGGGGCAGCGGGTAGGCGCACAATTGCGCGTGACACACGTCTACATAAACGGCGGGCGTGGGTGGAGGGTAGTCTCAAGCCAGACGACTCCGCTGCCGCCGGATATCCACCTCCCAATCTAGCTTCGGTTTCCCGAGTCGGCGCCCAGCCGTTTGAAGAGTCAACCTAAATATTTCTGGAACTTATCGGGCAGCTACACGCTGTTTGACGGCCGTGGCATCAAGAAACCGCCGAATGTGATTCGCGATGGTCTCGCTTTCGTCTTCCAGCGCGAAGTGGCCGGTGTCAAGCAAGTGCAACTCGGCATTTGGCAGGTCGCGCTGATAGGCCTTGGCCCCTTCCACGGTAAAGAAGGGATCGTTCTGTCCCCAGACAATCAACATGGGCGGCTGATGATTCCGGAAGTAAGATTGCCATTCAGGATAAAGCGCCAGGTTCGAAGCATAGTTAAAGAAAAGTTCGAACTGGACGGCGTCATTGCCTGGCCGATCAAGAAAAAACTGGTCAAACGTGTAGGAATCGGGACTGATCCTCATCACGTCCTTGACACCATGGGTGTACTGAAATTTTGTTGTTTCCGCGGCCAGGAATCCACGAACGGCCGTCTCGGTCTCGGGAGTGCGATTGCCCCAGAGATTTCTCAGCGGCTCCCAGGCAGGACTCAGACCTTCCAGGTAGGCGTTGCCGTTCTGAACGACGATGGCTTCAATGGCCCGGGGATTTTTGCCGGCAAGGCGGAATCCGATAGGAGAACCATAATCCTGGACGTAAATGCTGAATTTCTTCAGATTCAGCTTTTGGAAGAGCAGCTCATCCACCACCGCAGTCAAATTCTCAAAGGTATAGCTGAACTGTTTGGTGCTGGGGTGCGCGCTAAAGCCAAATCCGATGTAATCGGGCGCTATGACGTGGTAGCGGTCCGCGAGCTTGGGAATCAGGTCCCGAAACATGTGCGAGGAGGAAGGGAAGCCGTGCAGAAGGACGATGGTGCGACCGTCCTTCGGACCTGCTTCGCGATAAAAGACTTCCAGACCACGAACTTCCGTGCGATGGTACGTTGTCATTTTCTTCTCCCTTGGCCCTACTGTTTTTTTTGAAAAATTGTGAACGACACTGGGAACCTGTTCTGTAACTATATTTTGCTGGTCAAACGAGAAGAACCAGGGCGAGTTGTCCTCGCCCCGAATTCGGAAGTTGTTATACCGCGGTGCGGCGCGCGGGAGATACCTTCGGAAAGTCCACGTCGACCTGAAAGGCAGTGTTGAAATAGTTTGTGAAAATGTTCAAAGCGGTGAGTGCCACCACTTCTGCAATTTCCCCTTCGGTGAGTCCACCTTTGCGCACCGCATCGATGTCTGCTTCGCTAACGGCACCGCGCTTTTCCACCAGTTGGCGCGAAAACTGCAATGCGGCCGCTGCCTTCGAATCTGCGGATCGCCCCCTGCGGCTATCGAGGATTTCGTTCTCGTTCAAGCCCACCAGCTTGCCGATCGTGGAGTGCGCTGAGAGACAGTACTCGCACTGATTGACCTCGGCGGTGCCGAGCGCGATGCGTTCCCGGATTTTGGCATTCAAGCTTGCTCCATCGAGCGCTCCGCTGAAACCGATGTACGCCTCGAGGACTGCCGGGGAATTAGCCATGACCCGGGTCATGTTGGGCACCAAACCGAGTTTCTTGCCAACCGCTGCGAGCAGATCGTGCGCTTTGCCGGTGGACGTGCGGGGATCAACTATGGGAAGACGAGCCATGTAACTCTCCTTTTGCATCAAATTGTATGTAACCCATAAATGTGCTATATTGAAGGTTACAGGAGTTTTGATGCCGGCTGTTCAGGGAAGATTCAGAAATTCGCTAAATTGTTTGAGGCGCCATGCCTGACTTTCTATTCGTTGCCAACGACTCCTGCTTAGACTTCGTAAACACAGAGGTTATCCTCGGCGGCGTACGTACCGACCTGCTGCGGAATTTCGCGGATTTTGCAGAGTGGCTCGAAAAGGCAGGAATCGCCAGCGGGAAAGATGCTCGCCGGCTAACTGAGGAGTGGCGCGGCACCCGCGAGGCGAAGAGAACGCTGCTGACAGCTCGCGAGCTACGAAGTGTGCTTCGCTCTTCCGTCGAAATGGTGGTGAAGACAGGTCGCGTGCCGAATGTCCTGGTGAGCGACTTGAACAGACACCTGCGGAATCCACGCCAGGTGACCGAGGTGATCTCCGTGAGAGGGAGATTGCAAACCCAATCGCACTGGCTTCTGGAAAAACCGGAGGACTTAGTTGCTCCTGTGGCGCAGCTGGCCGCGAATTTCTTTTCGAGCGCGGATTATTCCGCGATTCGCAAGTGCGAAAATCCTGATTGCATTTTGTTTTTCCACGATACCAGCAAGAACCACACGCGACGTTGGTGCAGCATGGGACTGTGCGGCAATCGCGCGAAAGTCTCCGCCTTCCGGGAGCGGAATTAATTCGCGCCAGGAAGCAGTCCTATCGCCGAATGGAAGTCGCGTGGAAACAAGGGCGCCCACTCCCGATGGCAGATAGTCCGCGGTTTCCCTTCGCCGTGCGTTGACGCCCACTTCCGCCGATGCTACGCTCCGGCGACACTCCTTCACACACACGCATGCGCGCCGTTGACCTGATCCGCAAAAAACGCGACGCCGGAGAGCACTCTCGCGAGGAGATCGATTTCCTCGTTTCCGGGTACACGCGGGGCGAAATTCCAGATTATCAAATGGCGGCATGGCTCATGGCGGCCTGGATTCGCGGACTGAACCGGTCGGAGCTCGCCGCGCTCACCGAAGCGATGCTTTTTTCAGGCGAAGTCCTGAACCACGCGGACATTCCCGGGAAAAAGGTGGACAAGCACTCAACCGGAGGGGTCGGGGATAAAACTTCGCTCATCCTCGCTCCCATCGTGGCCGCGGGAGGGCTAACAGTCCCCATGATAAGCGGAAGGGGGCTCGGCCATACAGGCGGAACGCTCGATAAACTCGAAGCCATTCCTGGCTTCAACGTGAATCTTTCGCTGGCGGAATTTCGCCGCGTCCTGCACGAATGCGGCACGGGATTGATCGGCCAGACCGCTGAAATCGCTCCCGCAGACAAGAAAATTTATGCGCTACGCGATGTCACCTCCACCGTCGAAAATATAGGCCTCATCTGCGCTTCCATCATGAGTAAGAAACTGGCCGAAGGCATCGACGCGTTGGTCCTTGATGTGAAAACGGGTTCGGGCGCGTTCATGAAGCGCGAGGAGGACGCGGTGCGACTCGCCGAGGTCATGGTGGAAACCGGCAAGCAGATGGGCAAAAAGACTGTCGCCCTGATCACGGACATGAATCAGCCGCTGGGCCGCTTCGCCGGCCATGCCGTGGAAGTGATCGAATCCATCGAGGTTCTCAGCGGCAGGGGGCCTGCCGATCTTCGTGAGCTCTCACTGGAGCTCTCCGCCTGGATGTTTTATCTGGGTGAGCGCACAAAGAGCATCGAGGAAGGCCGCCGCCTCGCGGAAACGATGATCGCCACCGGCCAGGCGAAAGACAAATTCAGGCAAGTCATCAAACTGCAAGGCGGCGACGAGCACGCGGTGGACGAACCGCAGCGCTTGCCAAAGGCCCGCTCCCATGTCGAAGTTCGGAGCACGGCCAGTGGCTTCATCGCGAAAACGGCTTGCGACCAGTTTGGCATCGCTCTTGCGATTCTGGGAGGCGGGCGCGAGAAAAAAGAGGATTCCATCGACCATGCGGTTGGGCTCGAATTCCATAAGCGCATCGGCGATCGCGTCGATAAAGATGAACCGCTGGCCACCATCTATTACAATTCCGACGCGCGGCTTGTCGAAGCAAAAGGTTTGGTCGTCGGGAGTTATTTGATCGGCAAGGAGCCACCCGCTGCACCGTTGCCCCTGATTCGTCGGATTATCGGCGCCTAGATCGATTGTGGGAGGATTGTTCATGGGAAGATGGACAGGCGTACTGGGTATGGCGGTGATTCTCGGATTGGCTTGGCTTTTCTCCACGAATCGGCGAGCAATCAAGCTCAAGACCATCTTGTGGGGCCTCGGTCTGCAGTTGGCGCTTGGTTTTTTCGTTATCCGCTCCGATACAGGCAGCGCGGTATTTGGGTTTCTGGGTGCCGGCGCGAATAAACTGTTGAGTTTTTCTTACGCGGGTTCCGCATTCGTTTTCGGTGACATTGGTCTGCCGAAGGAGCTTTCCCGGCTCGGCTTTTCGTTTGCGTTCCAAGTTTTGCCAACGATCATTTTTATCGCCGCGTTCTTCGCGGTGCTTTATCACATTGGCGTGATGCAGCTCATCATCCGAGGTGCGGCGTGGCTTATGACTCGAGTAATGGGCGCTAGCGGCGCGGAATCGTTGAACGTCGCAGCCAGCATCTTCATGGGGCAAACCGAAGCGCCGCTCACCATCCGCCCTTTTCTTGCAAAGCTTACGAAGTCGGAACTGATGGTCGTCATGACCAGCGGGATGGCGCACATTTCTGGCGGCATGATGGCGGGATACATCCAGGTGGGGGGCGCCGATCCTAAGAACTTATTGACCGCTGTCATCATGACGGCGCCCGGAACGTTGCTCATGGCCAAGATGCTGGTACCTGAAACCGAGGAGCCGCTCACAGCCGGGCGGGTGGAAATGCCTCCCATGGAAAAGGAAACCAATGTTCTGGGAGCGATCGCTCGGGGTACGGTAGACGGCTTGCATCTTGCGTTGAATGTAGGTGCGATGCTCATTACGTTTATCGCCTTGCTTGCGTTGCTGAACGCTATAATGGGCGGCATCCACAACTGGCCGCACATGGCCTGGTTCCCCCAAAGCCTGGAAATCGTCTTTGGCTGGATGTTCGCGCCGGTCGCATGGCTGATCGGAGTGCCCTGGCATGACGCGGCAAAAATCGGCAATCTTCTCGGTACGCGCATGGTCATCAATGAATTCGTCGCTTTCAGCCAGCTTGGCCCCATGAAGGGCACGCTCGATCCGCGCACCTTTGCAATTGCTACTTTCGCTCTCTGCGGCTTCGCCAACTTCAGCTCGATCGGCATCCAGATCGGCGGCATTGGCGCACTCGCGCCGGAACAGCGCACCCAGCTCGCGAAATTCGGCATTCGCGCCATGCTCGCGGGAACCATGGCCAATCTGATGTCGGCCTCCATCGTTGGAATGCTCACGTGAGCGCGAAGAAGAGAAGCGCAACGAGCGCTGGCAACGTGCGGCACGAGAGCGGGAAGGACGCGTCTCGTTCGAAAGAGGCAGTTTTTTTTGAAGACGAATTCGATCGCGCCGAAACCGCCTCGAAATATATTTTAGCGAAAACGTCCCTGCGTCCCGAAATCGCTCTTGTTCTCGGCTCGGGCCTGGGCGCGTTCGCGGATGAATTCAGTCAACCGACGATGATTCCTTACGCTGACATTCCGCATTTTCCCCAATCCACTGCCATCGGCCACGCCGGACGGCTGGTGATCGGCAAAGTAGGGAATGTAGCGGTGGTGGCGATGCAGGGCCGCGTCCATCTCTACGAGGGGTATTCGGTGAAGGAAGTGGCGTTCCCCGTCCGTGTTTTCGCGCGCATCGGCGTGAAGGCCGTGATGCTCACCAATGCGGCAGGGGGCATCAAGTCAGATTTTGTGGAAGGGCGTTTGGTGGTGATCAAAGATCACGTCAACCTCCAAGGAGTGAACCCCCTGTGCGGGCCGAACGATGAACGTTTTGGCTTGCGTTTCCCAGATTTGAGCGTCGCCTATGACCGAAGATTTCGCGAAATCACCGTCGGAGAAGGGAATCGACTGGGAATCGGAATGGCCGAAGGCGTATATGCCGCGCTGACTGGACCGAGTTACGAAACTCCCGCGGAGATACGCTACCTGCGGAGCATTGGCGCCGATCTGGTGGGGATGTCGACGGTGCCGGAAGTGATTGCGGCCCGGCACAGCGGCATGCGCGTGTTGGGAATCTCCTGCGTGACCAACGCCGCCGCCGGAATCCTCGACAAGCCGCTCAACCATCTGGAAGTCTTGGAAACCACGGAGCGCGTGAAAGGACAATTCATCGCGCTGCTAAGAGCGGTAATCCCGCGAATAGCGGAGTCGATAGCCTGAGCGCATTCATTTCTTGCGGTGAAGGAGATTGAGGTGAGCGAATTTGATGCCTTGACGGCAGCGGCAAAGCAGGCGCGGGAAAACGCGCACGCGGCCTACTCAAATTTTCGCGTGGGCGCGGCGTTGCGCGCGATTTCGGGGAGAATCTTTGGCGGCTGCAACGTCGAGAATGCCACCTATGGACTGACCATATGCGCTGAGCGTGTGGCCCTCTTCAAGGCGATCAGTGAAGGCGAGCGCGGGTTCGACGCCATCGCCGTCGTTACGGACACCGATTCGCTGACTCCGCCCTGCGGCGCGTGCCGGCAATTGATCTGGGAGTTCTGCGGCGACGTTCCCGTCATCCTGGCGAACTTGAAAGGCAAAAGCGAAGTCCTGCACATGCGGGACTTACTCCCCAAGCCGTTCGATTCGTCCCATTTGTAAAACATCCAAACCCAGCGTCCACTTTGGCACTAGAAACATACGACCGTAACCGGTCTATAGTAGGTGTTTCCAGGCAATTCACAGCGAGGCGGTTATGACATCTGTTCCCCACACTCCACTTCGAATCCGGCGGATTTCGGCCAAAGATGAAGTCGAGCGCTGCGCGAGGATGATGTCCGGTTCGGAGCCTTGGATAACGCTGAAGCGAGATTATGACAAGTCCCTGGAAATTCTGCAGAAGCCCGACCGGGAAGTGTACTTGGCCTACCGCAGGAATGAATTGGAAGGCTTCATGATCCTGAATATGAATGGGCCATTTGCGGGCTATGTCCAATCTATCTGCGTCGAGCCGGATAAGCGCGGCGCGGGAATCGGACCGCAGCTGATGCGTTTTGCGGAAGAGCGAATCTTCCGCGAATCTCCCAACGTCTTCCTCTGCTGCTCGTCCTTCAATCCGCGAAGCCAGCGATTTTATGAAAGGCTGGGATACGAAGTGATCGGGGAGCTCAGGGATTTCATCGTCGCGGGACATTCGGAGATTTTGATGCGGAAGACGACCGGGCCCTGGAACGATTTCCGGAAACGCTAGAAAGACAGTTCTCTAGCGACCATCAGCCCGCGCGCCATTTCCTTCATGCCCCCGTGATGCACGCGTGACGCAGGCCAAGAATTGCACGGTGACAATTCCAAGGCCGAGTTAAAGTAAAGAGACGAAACCAGCAAACGAGGCATCAACGCAACCGCGGAGCCTCGCTTCTTGGCCGTGTGCCTAGAGCGTTATGCCGAAGAACTACGCAATTCGCTTGCGTTGCCCTCACGGGGACCACGATGAGTGGGTGATTCTCGAGAATAGGGAAGAATCGCTTGAAAACATACTGCACCTGCCGTGGGATTTTGAATGTCAGTTGCATGGCGTTCTGCGGGAGATGCCCATCGAGGCGCGCGAGGAAGGTGTGGCCACAGGCTACCCCTCGCTGAGATCGCCCGCGCCTCCAGAATTGCAGCAAGGTCCAGCGACCAAAGCCGCGGAATCTCCGGAAAACAAGAAGAAACCTCGTTCCAGCGAGCGGCTGCCATTGCACGTGCCGGTGGTTCTTTATGGTTGGACCAAGAGTCAGGGCTCTTTTCAGGAAGAGACTGCCACTTTATTAGTGAACGCTAGCGGGGCGCTGCTCACATTGAATTCCAAGATAGACGTCGGCGAAACGGTTTTCCTCATCAACAAAGCCAGCCGCGAAGAGCAGGAAGTTCAAGTCGTGTACATCGAGCAAATCCCAGAGGACAAGACGATGGTCGGCGTGGCCCTAAAGTATCCCTCAGCTCAGTTTTGGAAGAAAACCCGGCGAAATCCGCGGATCCCCAAAAATATCCGCGTGATTGTGAAAGGAGTGGACCGCAATGGCCACCCTTTCGTGCAAAGTTCTTATACCGTTGATATCAGCAAAAGTGGAGCGCGTCTCGACGGTCTTGGATACCTAACGGGGCCAGGAGAGACGATCGAAGTTAAACGTCCCTGGCACGGCAAGGCGCGTTTTCGGGTTATCTGGATCGGACAAATCGGCATGGAACATTCCAACCAGATCGGGATTTATTCCTTGGAAGAAGAGAAAGACTTTTGGGGCACAAAGCTGCCCGAGTCTGGAGCGACCGAGCCGCCGGATGACAACTCTCCCGATAAGAAGTGACAATTACAAACAGCGCGAGCCGAAAAACCATCACCCGACACTTGAAGAGAGAGAACTATGCCCGAGAAAAGCGAGAGCGGCCAAGAAAAATATTTCCGAATGTTGAACATTGCTCTCGAAGAAGCGCGTCAAGGCTTGGCCGAGGGCGGCATCCCTATTGGCGCGGCTCTTTTCGACACGAACGGCACACTTCTGGGACGCGGCCACAATCGCAGAGTGCAGCAGGGAGATCCTTCAGCGCATGGCGAAACTGATGCTTTTCGCAGGGCGGGCAGACAGCGCAGCTATCGGAGGACGGTCATGGCGACGACTCTTGCGCCCTGCTGGTATTGCAGCGGGCTAATCCGCCAATTCGGAATCGGCACGGTGGTGATCGGCGAATCCATCAATTTTCAAGGCGGCGTCGATTGGCTTCGCGAGAACGGGGTCAAGGTAATCGATTTCCGTTCGGACGAATGCATTCAACTTCTCGCGAAGTATATTCGGGGAAATCCGGCCATCTGGAATGAAGACATCGGAGAGGAATGATAAAAATGGGGCGTGGCTCGATTGGCCACAATGGCCAGGATCGCTGTGCCAAGCCGCGCCTTAGGAATTCCAGGTTACACGCGACATTTGCTTCTTACGCGATTCCCATTCCTGGCCGGAGAGAATTAGCGGCGCGATCTCAATCAACCGTGGCGTCAATTTGAAGACCCCAGCAGCCGTCCAGGGACGAGTATCCCGCGTGCGAAAACCCCGCATGTTGAGAGCATCCGCCATGGCGGCGAAGGACGCATCTTGAACGATTAGCTCCGCCAGGAACTTGAGGATTTCCATTTCGGAGGGGTTCTCCTCGAGATGGTGGCAGTCGGAGGCGATACGCAGGCCGTAGGGAATTTCCTCAACGAACGGTCTGCCCTCAGGACGCTTGGTTTCGGCGTCGATTTCACGCTCCCATTCCATGGCTACCAGGCGCCAACCTGCAGCTTCTTTCTGGCTTTGGTAGTCTGGGCCGGGCCAAGCGGACAGCGTCTCGCGGATCCATTCCGTTTTCTTCATTCTTGCCTCCTTACGGGTTCCCCGGGAAAACCAGACGGAATAATATCCACAGAATGGGGGCAATTTAATTGCCGTTCCCTTTGAGAGGGAACTTGTGGTAGTCCAAAGACTTGCATCGCACTAGGACAAGTGAGGCACGCTCCGTGTGTTCGCTCGTGGGAAAGAGGTGTCGCTCCACCGGACACCCGCGCGTTCCTATGGTTTGAAAATTCTTGACCTTTCCTGGGCCTCCCGCAGTATGATTCCTTCTCCGTCGTTACCCACCCCGGCGCCCAGCGTGTATCTCCTCGGCAACGCAAGTGTGGGGTCCCATGCAAACCGCGGCGCACCGGGCGGAAGAACGAGTTCCCATCAAAGTTGTGGTGGATATGGCCAGCCTGGACATTCGACTGCCTGCTCAGGAAGGTGTCACAGAAAACGTCAGCGCCCGAGGAGCGCGGGTGGTGACCAGTAAACCGTGGCAGCCCGATGACCGGCTGAACGTCAGGTCACTCCTGGGCGATTTTCGATCGCGAGCGCGGGTGGTATATTGCGAACCTTTGAAAAATGGTTGTTACGCCGTTGGCCTGCAACTATTTGCTGGAGTGGGAAGCTGGCGATCCCCAAATTAGAGGCGGCGACATCAGGAAACAGCCTTTGCCATGTTCCTCCGGGTTACAGTTTCGCCCTTGTCCTTCGATTTCTTGACAATCCGGTGAGTGTCTTGCTGTAGCGTAGGTTCGTATGATTTTGCGCGGGAAAATGCGAATCCAAGCCTTCTTACAAATCTTGTGCACCTGCTTTCTCCAAACGCTGGCACTATCTGACATTCTTCTCCTTCCCCTCAGAGCCGAGACTCGCACGACTGCCATTCAGACGAAAATGAAATGTGGAAAGGGTGCGGAACTCCGTCTTAGTTCGCCGGCGTCGAATCAAGGCGGACTTCTACTCGCGGAGCTCCGCAGCCAGCAGCCGCTCAAGGAGCCGAAGGGGAAATGGGACGGCAAGGAGACTCTGTTTTGGAATCGAAAGATGCCCGAAGCTGCAAGCCCTTCCGTTTATCGGGGATTGCTGGGAGTAGATCTCGAGCAGCACGCCGGAAAGTACGAATTTGCCGTGACCGCGGAGACGCTATCAGGCGAAAGGGTCAGCTGTGCTGCGAACGTGCTTGTGAGAGCGGGGCATTTTGCGATGGAGAAGCTTCAAGTACCGAAACAGTTTGTCGAGCCGGATCCCGAGCAGCTCAAACGGGCTCAAGAGGAGCAGAAACGGTTGCGGGAGATCTTCGCCACTGTGACTGCGGAGCGATTGTGGCAAGGAAGCTTCCGGATTCCTCTGGACGGGGTCACGTCCGGCAAGAACTTCGGTAAGCGCCGCATTCTAAACGGCCAGCCGGGCTCTCCGCACGGCGGCGTCGACTTGCCGGGCACCACCGGCACGCCCGTGCACGCCGCCCAAAGCGGCCGCGTTGTTCTTGCGGAAGAACTGTTTTTTTCCGGAAATAGCGTGGTGGTGGATCACGGCTTGGGGATTTACACCCTCTACGGTCATCTCTCTGAAATCTCCGTGAAGGCCGGCGATGAAGTCAGTCCGGGGGCGCTGCTTGGGAAAGTCGGGGCAACCGGGCGAGTCACCGGGCCGCACCTCCACTGGGGATTGACCGTAAATCGCGCGCGAGTCGATCCTCTGCAAATCGTAAAGCTCCTCTCCAGCGAGTAAGTGAGGCTATCGAATTGCCCAGGCGTCTGATCGGACTCATTTCAGACACGCACGGTTTGTTGCGCGAAGAGGCCCTCCGCGCGCTGCGAGGTTCGGACCTGATCATCCACGCGGGAGATGTGGCAAAACCCGAAATTCTCGATAGCCTTCGGGACCTGGCACCCCTGGTTGCGGTGCGCGGCAACGTGGATGAAGGCGGCTGGGCCGCCCAATTGCCTCTCACCCAGGTTGCCGTAGCGGATGGCGCAACTCTCTACGTTTTACACGACTTACAGCAGCTTGATCTCGACCCCGTGGCTGCCGGGTTCCAAGTTGTCGTGAGCGGGCACACTCATCAGCCCCATCAAACAAAGCGCTCGGGTGTCCTTTTCGTGAATCCGGGAAGCGCCGGGCCGCGACGTTTTCACCTCCCCATAACCCTAGCCCTCTTGGACCTTGGAAAAACGCCCTGGAAACTCGATTTCGTGGACCTCACAAAGGGCGTATAACTATTGTAAATAAAGGACTTAGCGGTCATTTATCGGATAGTGCGAAAGATCCAGGAAATACCCTGCGACGACAAGCAACCGGGCGTGACTTTCGAGCAAAGTACCAGAGTACTGTTTTGAGAAAGCCTAATGTGGTACCTTTCCTCTATTGCCTCGGACAATCGCAGGTTTCATCATGACACCCTAGCGGGTGCCATGCGAAGTGGTTTCCGCGTTCGTTTCGCAGGAGCGCTTCGCAGGCTGGGCAAGCTGAAACCAGGTCGACGACAGGGCGAGTGAATTCCGGCCCCGGAATCTAAAAAAAGCAAGAGAGGTCCCCGTCCTATGGCTATCCTTCACTTTCGCTGCAAAGAGAGACGCCGCACGTTGCGGGTAGCGCTGACCGTTCCCCTCACGGTCCACGGTCAGGCGGACGATGGAGAAAAGTTCAGCGCTCGCGCGCATTCGCAATCAGTGAACAGGAACGGAGCGCTGCTGCAGTTGGACCACCTCGTGGTGATGGGGCAGAACCTCCTGCTGGTCAATGAACACACCGATCGCACTGTGGAGTCGCGGGTTGTCTCGATCAAACGCGAACGGGATGGAAAGACGTTTGTCGCCGTCGAATTTGCAACCCCGGATGCCAACTTCTGGCAGATGACCTTCCCGATACCAGGAGCACGGCCTTTGCGCCGGCCGATAGTCAGTAAAGTGTCTGCCTAGCAGGGAAGCCTCGAGAACTCGCAGTCGCGAGAATCAAAGAAAAATTGACGCGTGACAGGCTCGCGGGAATTGCCCCAGAGGATAGCTTGCCTCTAGCAATTGGTCAGACCAGGAATTGCGAGCAAGATTGGTGCGTACGGTGGTAGACTTCGCGCATGAGCCCCAAAAGAAAAGTCCACAAGAAAAAGAAGCGCCAGAAGGCACGGCCTGCCAAAAGAACCCTTCCGAAAAAGAAACTTGCGGCAAAAAAGAATCTGTCTCGCAAGAAACGCCTAAGCAAGAAGAAAAAGCGCGTCCGCGGCAGAAGCGAGACCGTTGACAACGTGGTGTTTGAACCTAAAGGATTGGGTGCGCGCTCGGGCGGACAATCCGGCGACGTGCAGGGCTTGTCCGGAATTGAACGCGCAGGCTCAGAAAGCGTGGAAGAGTTATTGGAGGAAGGCAACGCTTTCGAGGCCGAAGTCGTGAAAGGCGTGGAAGACGCATCCTACGCCGATGAAAAGGAAGTCACTACTCACGAGGTTCCTGAAGACGACGTCCCGGGGGAATATCGAGACGAAAAGTAGAGACGGATCTCCGCAAGAGTGAAAAGCAAAATTCAGCGTATTTTTTTCTTGCGCGAGGGTTTTCTTCCTGCGCTTTTTCCTCGAGATGCTTTCCCGCCTCGAAGAGTTGCTCTTTTTTGCTTTTGTTCGATCAGCGCCGCGGCGGACAACCCTTCGCGGATTTTCTTCGGTAGTTTGGCGAGAACGAGGTCATAGGACTCACGGAGCAAGCCCGCCAGTTCCTGGCTGCTCAACGCGTCGTGAGTTTCAAGAGCGACCCACTGCGCGCGTGCCAGATAGGGCGCTGGGATGATGTTAGGACGCTCGGTCAGCTCGGCGAAATTCTCGGGTGAGGCCTTGAAGGAGAGACAAACGGGAGCCGGCACAAGCGGAGTAGCGGCGAACATCTTCCCGCCCACCTTGAAGAGCAAATCGTCGCCCCACTGAATTTGCTCCGCTACGCCAGGAAAAGACAAACAGACCTCGCGAATCCAATCAATGTTCATTGCGCTGCGGCTTTCAGTTTGTACTTCTAACGATTGAATGAGGCGACTTTCCGAATTTCAGAATAGCATTGTCGCCGGGCCACGCCACAGTGCAACCACTGCGTTCACACACAAGCGTCGGCGGCGTTCGACCATTCCAATTGAATCGTATGGCCGTCCAAGACGCGAGTCTTCCACGCGCAGATATCGCCAATCTCGCCGTAAGTATCGTCATACCACCCTTGTCCGGGAATCGGATCAGTGATCGCTTCGCACAGCTCGTGGGACGATGTGGAAGTAAGCGCATCGAGCGCCGCCAACCCTCCAGTGCAGCCCGGGCAGCCGGGATAAGGCATCACCGCATAGAAAATCCCGCTCGTGGTGGCGTCGTGATAACCGCAAAAAGATTTGCAGGACGCGCTCCCTCCTTGAACCACCTGCGTGCCGGGCGGTAGAAATACGAAGTACAACGTGTTGGCCGTCGCCGCAGGCAATGTGCCGGAAGCGATTTCCTTCGTCAACATCTGCTGAATCGCGCTGTCATCCACCGAGCTTCCCGGCTCGGTCGAAGTGGGATTGGAATTTCCAATGCGCTTCCCGTGACCTATCGTCTTTCCCGCAACGCTGTATTCATGGAGCAGGTCGATCAGCTTGCTCGTAAGCACATAGTCGAAGAACGCGTTCATTCGAACCGAGATATCGCTATTGGCCGGCTGTCGCCACGCCTGCCCCCAGAAAATTGTAAAAACCTCCACGGCTGTCAGGAGCGGTCCGTTCCGGTAAGTCAAATGTGGCGCGCCAGTCCTCGCGGGCGCTTTGGCAAGATGCAGGGGAACAATCCGTATGGGCGACGACCCTTCGGCAGCGGGTCTTTTCTGGGTGGATTTTTTCTTGGTGAATGCCTTGGCGGTCATAGTTGCCTCCTCCCCGGCTCGCCCGGGATAAAAGTTTGGGCTGGAAGGAGCGCGTGCCGGAATCTCAACGCTACCCAATCGCGCTGCATATGTAAATGGAACTCTCCGCGATTTCAAATGAACCACCGCTTTTAAATCGAGTGTCCTCGGCCACTTGTGCGGTCATGCTGCCAAAGATTGTCGCCCGTTGAGTGTTACGCGCGGCGTCGAGCGCGCCATTCGTCGGCGGTAATCTCCCAAATCTCCGAGAGAAAGCGGCCCGAGACATAGTCGCGCTCTTCGGTGGCTACGAGCCGCATCCCGCTTTTTTCCGAAATGCGGCGAGAAGCGATATTCCCAATCGCTTTGGGGACCCGAAGGACAGGAAACTGGAGCGTCTCAAACCAAAAATTGGTGACGATTTCGCAGGCTTCGCTCATCAATCCCCGCCTTTGCCAAGGCAGCCCAAGCCAGAAGCCGCGGTTGTCTTTGTCACCTTTCGTTAAATTGATGCCGCCGATCAATTGGTCAGGTTGCGTCTTAAGCCGCAGCATCCAGTGCCACTCGTCGCCGCGTTCGACCGCGGGCAGGGCGATGTCACGAATGTACGTATGGGCGCCGTCGGGTGGATACGGCCAGGGAACACGGCTAGCCAGTAAGCGCACCACTTCCCAGTGCGGGAAAATGGCTTGAATTTGCTCAGCGTCAGCTAGCTCCAGCGGACGCAGCCACAGTCGAGATGTTTCGAGCATGGGTGTCATAAGCGAACAACGCTCAGAAGATACGGTATTCAGTTTACTTGAAGAGTGTCCTGGATTGGTTTAGCCACCACGCCAAGTCTTATTTCGGAAGATGTTGCAGGAAATCGTCCAGCACCGCATTGAAGCGAGCGGCATCATCGACGAATAGCGCATGACCCGCGTCGCCGAACAGCTCGACTCGCGTGCCAGGTACGGTAGTGGCAACCAGATCCGCGGCCATGCTCTTCAATGCTGTTTCACACATGACCAGCACGGGCCGGTCGAGTTTGGCAATCGCCGGGCGCCAATCCGCGCGGCTAATGGAACCCACGCTGGCTGCAATGGCGCTGTCGGTTGGCATCTTCAACGATGCTTCTACCAGGCGCGAAATGTACTCCTCAGATTGCGGTTTCTTGTACATGCTTCGCACAAATTTTTCCGTGAACTCGCGGCGGTCAGTCTCCAGGCGCTGGTACATCCCGAGCATGCCGGTGATGAACTGGGGGTCCAACTTGTCCCAAGCGAAACCATCGACGAGCACGTAAGCGCGCACCCGGCTCCCGCCAAACTTCTCCGCATAAGTCAGAAGCTCGGGAACGCCCAGGGACCAGCCCAGCAGCACAACGGGGCCGAGGTTCAAGTGCTCGACGAGTTCGTTGATGTCTTGTGCGCGGCGGGCCGGATAGTTGCCCTGCGTCGGTTTGTCGGAATCGCCCTGCGAGCGCGGGTCGAGAGCGATGACGTGATAGTGCTCTGCAAAATGCCGGATTTGGGGATCCCAAATCCATGCGGGCATGCTCCAGCCGGGTTCGAAGAGTATGGCTGGGCCGCTACCGGCTTCGAGCTAGTGCAGGCGCACGCCGTCACTCGTCTTAAAGTAGCCGTCTTTAGCGCCTTCGGGAACGGCGGCAAACGTCGCTTGACTCCGCAACAGAATGAGTAACAAGACAAGCAAGAAGGGGACTTTACTTCGCATGAGGCACCTCGCTCATCAGCGCCAGTAGATTGCCTTCAGTGTCGCGGAAGAAGGTCATCCAGAGATCGTGGTTGGGCATCCGCGCAATCGCATGAGGTTCATCCTCAAACTTGACTCCAGCACCTTTGATTCGCCGGTGGGTTGCCTGAATGTCGCCAACCTGAAAGTAAATGATCGAGCTGGGATGATCGAATTCGGGTTTCTTCGGTTTGTCCAGCATGAGCCGGACGCCGCCACAATCAAAAAACGACAGGTCACCAGCGCGAAAGAGATGCCGTAGCCCCAGCACATCGCGATAAAATGCCGTAGCGCGATCCACGTCGTGAGCATTGATGGCCACCTGCCCGATGCGGATGAGGACGGTGTTGTCTTGTATGTTCATGTCGCTTTACCCCTAGGGCGAAAGTAGTTAGCATAGCTAACTATATCCTATGACGGATGTCAAGAAAAAAAGTGAGACCGGCCGGGATGTGATGGCCATCGCCGATCAGTTGCACTCGGCCGCCATTCATCTGCTCCGGCGGCTGCGGGTGCGTGACCGTGAAAGCGGCATCGGCCCGGCGCAGCTATCCGCGCTCTCCGTGCTCGTTTTCGGCGGACCAAGATCCCTTGGAGAGCTTGCCGATGCCGAGCAGGTGAAGCCTCCGACCATGAGTCGGATCGTGGCCGGCCTCGAGCGCGAGCGCCTGGTGCGGCGGCGCGCTACCGAAGACGGCAGGCGCGTGCGATTGGAACCCACCACCAAGGGGACAAAGATTTTGCAAGAAGGGCGGAACCGGCGGGTGGAATCACTGGCACAGACGCTTGTGTCACTGGACGCGAAGGAATTAGAGCATCTCGGCGAATTTGCGGGGATATTGCAGCAAATCATCCGCAAGCTTTAGGCACAGGGCACACACGAGCGGCGAAAAGCGCAAGCCGTCAATGGCTCAGTCCTGACCTGCGTTGGCGTAGCGACGGAAGAAGGAGTCTGGCTTCCAGGCGGGGCGCGCATCTGCGTTGGCGACTTGAATCATCAACTGACGGACGATCTCCTCGTAGACGGCCGCGGCGCGGAGGTCGACCGGTTGATTGATGTCGTCGGAAGGCGCGTGGTAGCGCTGCGTGAGCCAATCCTTGAATACTTTTGCCTCAGGCGTGCCGGCATCAGCCGTGTAGTCCATGATGATGGACGGAATGCCGTGACGGATAAAGTTGTATTGATCGCTGCGGACAAAAAGGTTGCGTTGCGGCTCAGGATCGGGGATTGCACGCACCCCGAAGGATTGCGCGATGGCGGCGGCGCGATCGCCCAGGTCTGAATCGGCGAGACCCTGCATGCGCAGAACTTTTGGCGGCAGGATGGGCAGGAACATGTCTGTGTTGATGTCCGCGACCAGGGACTTGGCGTCCACGGTCGGATGAGCGGCGAAATACTTCGAGCCGAGCAGCCCTTTTTCCTCCGCGGTGACAATCACAAATAGAAGGGACCGGCGAAGCTTTTCCGGATGAGCCTTGAGATTTTGGGCCATGTCGAGAAGGAGCGCGGTTCCCGAGCCATCGTCCATCGCGCCGTTATAGATGCGATCCCCATTGATGGGCTCGCCGATCCCGAGATGGTCGATGTGCGCGGTGAGGACGACGTATTCATTTTTGAGTACGGGATCGGTACCGGGAAGTTTGGCAACCAGATTGGCGGATTCGAGCTGTGTCTTTTGGATGACTGCGCGGGCCTTCAAGGAAACCGCAAGCGGGAAGTGCGGGAGAGCTTTGCGGTCCTTGCCGAGAGCGGCGATTTCCGCGAACGTGTGACCGGAACCGGCGAAGAGTTTTTCGGCGCTGGCGGGATTAAATGTAAGCGAAAGTTGAAGGCCCGAAATTTCATTGAATTCGGGATCGGCGAGATCCATCGAGGGATGCGCGCGGTTGAGCGACATGCGCGACCAGGGAATATCCATCGAGGCCGGATTGGGAATGACAATTATGCCGATCACGCTTGCAGCGCGGAGCGTCTTCCAGCGTTCGGCGAGCGAACCAAAATGTGCAGCGAGCGCTCCGGGGATTTCAGCGGGTGAACCGGCTAGATAGACGACAATTTTCCCGTGTAGGTCGAGGCCCGCAAGGTCGTCATAGTTTTTCTCCGGCACCTTTAACCCATTGCCGGCGAAAACCAGCGGCGCGGTGACTTCGCCCTCAGAGCCTTCAACCCGTGTTCCGAAATAGGCATCTTCCCCGAGCGTGAGCGGCTCCGCCTTGCCGTCGCGGACCAGGGCCGCCGACGAGTTCTTTTCGTCGATTTGCCGCTGCACGAATTTGATGGCTTGATAGAAGCCCTTGGTGCCCGCAGGCTGGAGGCCGGCCTTGGCGAGTTGATCGGCGGCATACGCTTCTGCTTTGCGAAGGCCTTCGCTGCCGGTCTCGCGGCCTTCCATGTTGTCGTCGGCAAGGACTTTGACGTGAGCCCACCAGGAATTTCCATCAAAATGGAGAGTGGGTGTTTGTTGCTGGGCCTGTGCGCCCGCAGCCAAAGCACAAGCCAGCGTGACTATCAAAGACGTGCGATGCATGGACAATCCTCCCGAACGACGACAGAGGATAACAGGGTTGGTGATTCCAGTGAAGAATCATCTGGTTCTCTCCGAAGGCCGAGTCTTCAGCTAAGGCGTCATGAGGTAAGCAACTTGCCAGTCCACAATTGCACGCACGGTCGGAAAATTGTTCTACTCAAGACCGCAGAGACGGATTAAAACAATTCGAGGCTGGGTGATTACTCACCCTACCCAAAACCCCGCACGATCCATCGCAAGACAGGTTAGCTAACCGGGTCGGCCAACTTGCAGGCCGTGGATGGTGGGCAAAGCGGCGGTCCGAGCCGAAATTCGGACGAGGAGGAGTGGCCCATGAAATTGAAAATCGTTAGTCTGGTTGCCCTGACAGGCTTGATTCTAGCCTTCGCGTTCCTTGCATCGGCCCCTGCGGCACCCCATACCCCTGGAAACAAGGCCATTGCCGCGGCCGCCAGCCACACCAACACCACGACGGCAGACCCGAAGGAACCGCACCCGCAGATCAGGGAGGCGATCGAATCGTTGCGCCGCGCCAAAGCGCATATGGAACACGCGGCCCATGACTTCGGCGGACACCGCGTCGAGGCTATCAGGGCCACCGACGAAGCCATTCGCCAACTGGAGATTTGCCTGAAGTACGACAAAGACTAGGAACAAGAAATCATAAAGTAATGAGGGCGGCGTCCCGCGCGGTTTTTTGCAACGCGAGCGCTGCCCTTATTTTTTTCGCGAGCCCGAACCAATACCGAAAGGGAATACCGAGTGTGATATCGTACGCGGGCGCGAGTGGAATCAAAAGATGAGGGACCTTTCAGATGCTGGATCGCAGGCGGTTTTTGTCGGCGTGCTCGGGAATGGGTTTGGGCACGACGCTTTTTCCGGGAGTGTTGTGGGCGCAAGCGCAGGCACAAGGCACGCGGAAGATTTCAAAAGAAATGATCGATGAAGCAGCGACGATTGCCGGCGTAGCAATCGCGGATGGCTACAAGCAGATGATGCTCGACAACCTCAACGACCAGGCAAAAGGGTACGCGGAAATCTACGCCCTGCACATTCCCAATTCGGTGGAACCCGCGTTGTTGTTCGATCCGGTGTTGCCCGGAATGAAATGGGACAACCAGCAGAAGCCGATACGAATGTCAGCCGCGCCGGCCGCGATGACCGGTGCCCCGAGGAATCTCGAAGACATCGCCTTTGCAAGCGTACCCGAACTGGCCGAGCTGGTGCGCACGAAAAAAGTTTCGTCAATGGCGCTGACGGAGATGTATCTCGACCGATTGAAGCGCTACGACTCGACCTTGAAATTTGTGGTCACTCTCACGGAAGATCGCGCGCGGGCGAAGGCCAAGGAAGCGGACCGTGAAATTTCGCAAGGGAAATACCGTGGGCCACTCCACGGATTGCCTTGGGGTGCTAAGGATTTGCTCGCTACAAAGGGCTACCGGACCACATGGGGCGCCGGGGGATTCGAGCAGCAGATGTTCGAAGAAGATGCAACCGTGGTGCAGCGGCTCGACGAAGCGGGCGCCGTGCTGGTGGCGAAGTTGACTCTGGGCGCGCTCGCGCAGGGAGACGAGTGGTTCGGCGGAAAGACTCGGAATCCCTGGAATCCGGCGCAAGGATCGAGCGGATCCTCTGCGGGTCCGGCATCGGCGACTGCCGCAGGTTGCGTGGCGTTTAGCATCGGTTCCGAAACGCTGGGATCGATATCGTCCCCTTCGACGCGCTGCGGTTGCACGGGACTCCGCCCCACGTTCGGACTTGTGCCGCGAACCGGCGCAATGGCGCTGTCATGGAGCATGGATAAGCTGGGGCCGATCTGCCGCGCGGTCGAGGATTGCGCGTTGGTGCTGGCAGCGATTCACGGGCCGGACGGAAAAGACCGTACCGTACGCGACGCGGCATTCAATTGGGACGCGGCGCTCGATTGGCGAAAGCTGCGAGTCGGATACTTGAAAGCGGATTTCGAACGCAAGCCCGGCGCCGATGAGGAAGCACGCAAAGAAGAACCTGCCGCCACGGCTGAAGAGCAGAAGAGACGCGAAGAGGCAAAAAAACGGCGCGCCGCATTCCGCGCGCGTGCCGAGTATGACCGGCGATTTAATGACGCAGCGCTCGAAAAGTTGAAGCAAATGGGCGTGGAGATGACGCCTGTGGAGATGCCCAAATTTCCCTTCGACGCGATGGTCGCGATGCTCACAGCCGAAGCCGCGGCGGCGTTCGATGAACTAACGCGTTCGGGGCGCGACAAATTGCTGACGGCGCAAGGGCCTGATGACTGGCCGAACGCTTTCCGCACGGCGCGATTCATCCCGGCGGTGGAGTATATCCAAGCGGCGCGCGCGCGGCGCCTGACCATGGACGCGGTTGCGAAAGTTTTCGATGGGCTGGACGTCATCGTGGCACCGACGAACAGCCAGCAGTTGGTGATCACTAATTTGACGGGACACCCGGCCGTGATTTTGCCCAACGGATTTCGCGGAGACGATGCGCCAAAGCCGCCAGCGAGGGACAACGGCGAGGATGACAACATCGGCGGGCCGGGAACGCCCGCGAGCCTGACGTTCTTGGGAAATTTATACGGAGAAGCAAAGCTCCTCGCTTTTGCGCGGGCCTACCAGGAAGCGACTGACTTTCATCGCAAACATCCGAATCTGGCAGCGGCAAGATAAGGGCTAAAAGCCTACCTCTGCGATTCCGAACGCTGGCGCTGCAACTTTCCCGCGCTGGAGCGCAAGGTTTCTGGAATGTTCTTGTTCGTGGCGAGTTTCTTCAGGTCCATGGCATTTATCATTGGCAGCATGTGCAGCGAGACGTCGACCGGCGTCTTGGGATTGTTGAGCAGGTTGCGAACAACCACATAGTTCTTGCGGAATTTTCGATTGCCTGCGATCAGTCGAAGTATTTCGTCGGTGAGGGTGGACATGCAAGCAAACGCCTCGACATCCTGTTCCGTGAGACGCGGAGACTGCAAGACCGCGCGCTGCACAACCTTGTTGGAGTCGCGAATCAGCGTGCGGCGCGCTTCGGATCCTCCCTTAATAGCAAACTGCACTCGCTGCGCCACCGTCATCTTAGCAAGGCGCTGGAGGAGCGTTTGGCGTTTGACGGCGTCGGGTTCGACCTCGGCGACGGCCTCTGCGAGCGCGGCTTCGTCGACGGACGTGCCGCGGAGTTCATGAATTAGTCTTTTTTGGTCGGCGGTGGCGGACGGTGCGTGCTCGATGGCCGCGGCAAGAGCAGGCGAGCTGCTCACACGGTCAAGTTCATCCATCAAGGTTTGGATACTCGTCGCAGAAAGATGCTTGGCGACGGGGACAAGGGATTCAGCCGGACAATTCTTGTTTTGCACCATGGCTTCGCCGATGCCTGGTTTATCGGCAAGATGCTTCCCCGCGTAAGCGAAAAGAGTGGGGAGGGCTATTTCTCGTCTCAGGGCTTCAATGAAGGACTCCACGGGCTGGGAGAGAAGCGCCTCGCCCGCGCGCTCGGAGACCATTTCGTCCGCATCGCCCGCGAGGACAGCGAGAATTTCCGCGCGGTCGGCTGGCGAGAGATGCGCGCCGCCGGAGCAGACCGCGAGTTTCCGCTCGCGCGGAGTACGACCGTGGCGTAGATCTTCTATGACTTCAGGGCTGAGCGGTTCCACCGTGTGTCTGCCTCAAGTCTTTCTGTCCTAGCACAATTGTACCGGAAGCTCCCGGCGCACCAAGAGGCGGCATGGCTTGCCCGTTCAACTCCAGCAATACCGCCGAGGAGTCGCCCGCAGTGACCTCAAATTGTTGGTTGGCAGAGAAGTGGCGAGTCTCGCCCGCAGGAAGCTCCGCATCAAGTTGCACCTGGCCATCTGCAAGGATGCGCACTCGCGTGGCGGCAGAGGTGGAGACGGAAAGGTCGAGAGTTGCAGTTGAAGAGGTTGAAGCGGGGTCCGCAGCCGCCGGCACGTTCGGACTCGGCGAGGAGGGAGGAAGCTCCGGGGGAGCCACTTCAACGCGGGAACGCTGCGCAGCGCGATAGGCCGAGTAGCGGCGCCAGCCGTACCTGCCTCCATACCCAAGGCCGGTCACAACGCCTAAAATTGCCAGAATCGCGACGACCGGAATCCACTTGGGCGGCCTGGGGATGCTGCTTTCGTTTGCGGCGGGAGCTTCGGTTTTTTGTTCCGCGCGGGCGAGGTCGTATTCGGCAAGCAGGTCTTCTTCGTTGAGGCCTAGATAATGTGCGACGGCGCGAACGAATCCCCTATTGAAAATGCCTCCCGGCAATCTTTCCCACTGCTCGTTTTCGAGGGCTTCGAGAAAGCGCGTGCCAATCCGCGTGGACTTCGCCACTTCCTCAAGCGATACTTCGCGCAGTTCGCGCTCGCGCTTCAGACGTTCCCCGAAAATTCCCCTAGCCATGAATCAAAACCCGTATGCAATGAGCCGCGTGTTACCACCGAGCGGTCAGCAAGTCTTTGACCACGCAGCGATCAACGGAAGGTGGCGCGTCATCCCCTTCGGGGCACTATAGGCGGGGGGGCTCGTAGTGTCAAACGGGTTGGGTTGGTCAGGTGCTCCTAAGCCTCGGTCGTCGCTAAGAGGATGGCAAGATGGCAACGCCTGTACCACGAGTTTGTTGCGCCTGATTTTGGGAGGGGCCTATACTGGCGATGTCTGCCGAGACGCGTGGCAGATAGTGTGCCCTAATCTGTCGACGTGGGCTGCGCAATGCGAATTTCTGAGGAGCGGGTCAACCGAGCGTGGAAGAAGTAAGACAATTCCCGGCCGTCGAACGCCGCCGAAATTCCGGGGTTGCCTCGGAACGTCGCGAAGCGGGCGAAGTCGCTGTCTTTCAGGAACTCGGGAAGGCGCTGACGTCCTCTCTTCAACTCGACCAGGTCCTGCGGACCATCATGGAAAAAATCGACGAGTTCCTGCGGCCGGAGAACTGGTCGCTGCTCCTCCTCGATGAAGAGAAGCAGGAGCTGTACTTCGAGCTGGCCGTTGGGAAGGCCTCCCAGGCGCTCAAGGACGTGCGGATCAAGGTTGGGCAAGGAATCGCGGGCTGGGTAGCGCAGCACGGCGAAGCCGTACTTGTACCGGACACCTCCAAGGACACGCGATTCTTCGGCAAGGTGGACGAGAAAACCAAGATGGAAACACAATCCATCGTGGCCGTTCCAGTGAGATTTCGCGATACCTGTTTGGGGGTAATCGAGCTCATCAATTGCCTGGGGCCCGATGGATTCGATCAGCGGGACTTGAAGCTTCTGGAAGCGCTTGCGGACTTCGCGGCCATTGCGCTTGAAAATGCGCGGCACGTGAAGCGCATCCACGAGCTGACCATCACGGACGACTGCACCACGCTTTACAACGCGCGTCATATGGGCGTCATCCTGGATACCGAGATTTACCGCTCGCAGAGGTACAACTACGAGTTCTCGCTTGTGTTCATCGATCTGGACCACTTCAAGCAGGTTAACGATACGCATGGCCATTTGATGGGCTCGCGGTTGCTCGGGGAGATCGGGAATGCCATGAAATCGCATTGCCGCCTGATCGATTTCGCTTTCCGGTACGGTGGCGATGAATTTGTTCTATTGCTCCCCCAAACTTCCAAAGAAAATGCCTTGAATGTGGCGCGGCGGTTGCATCAATTGATTCGCGAGAGCGTCTGGCTCTCGGCGGAAGGTTTGAACGTGCGGTTGACCTCGAGCGTGGGTGTAGCATCCTACCCGATAGATTCGCGCTCCAAAGAAGGGTTGCTGCATCTGGCGGATGAGGCGATGTACCTGGTGAAGAACACCAATCGCGACAGCGTCGCAGCCGCGAATATCGGTATTCTGCCGCCTCTGCCTGCGGCGAGCGCGGAGTCCGCGGACTAGCATTTCCGATCTTCATTCTTCAAATCTCAGGCTCCATCCCTCCCAATCCAAAAGGACGGCGTCCTATACAGCCTTTCGAAATTTTGCTTAACTGAAAGCATGAGGAGAAGCGAAGCGGCGCGGTATGCGCGCTGGTCGGCGGCGGTGGCATTGCTACTCGCAGGGGTAACAGTCACCGTGTATCTCCAGCGCGGGTGGGTGAGGCACATCGAGAAAAAAGAGGCGCCGCCGGCGGCGCCCCGCGACGTAACCCGTCTTTCCAGCGGGCTCACGTTCTCCAAAGTGGAGCAAAACCGCACTATCTTCACTGTCCAGGCTTCGAAATCCACCGAGTTCAAAGACAAGGACGCCAGCCTGCTCGAAGACGTGAAAATCACCATCTTCGGTAAAACGGGAGAACGCCACGACACCATCCACACGCAGAGCTGCCAGTACGGAAAAGAAAAAGGCGATGTCGTTTGCATCGGCGCAGTGCAAATCGACCTGCAAAGCGCGGCGGATGCCGGCCGTGCCGCTACGCATCCGAAAGATCAAGATGCTACAGCCCAATTGGTGCACGTAGAAACGCACGGAATGACGTTCGACCGGGGCAGCGGAGAAGCGCATACCGATCAGAAGGTCCTTTTCACTTTTCCAGGTGGCCGTGGAGATGCTCTGGGAGTGGAATACAACTCGGAAGAAGGAATGGTGTGGCTGTGGCGTGATGTGCACATGACGCTGACGCCGCCGGCTCCCCCAAAAAAGCCGCGGAATCCAGAGAGTGATGCGTCGGCCGAGGAAATCCGCGTGAAGGGAACGCGGCTGGACTTTGGGCGCGACACCCGGAGAATGCACCTCGCCGGACCCGTGGAGGTGGAGACACGCAGCCAGCGGCTTACGTCGGGGGAACTCACGCTTACGCTGGATCCTGCTTTCCGCGCCGAAGGACTGTTTGCAGCCGCGGGCGCGCACGGCGAACGTCCCGAATTGACTTCGCAAGGATCGCGAGGCGTCATGGGAGTGACCTCCGATCGTTTGACAGCAGCTTTTGCTCCCCAAGGCTGGATGAAAAACGTGGAAGCAGCGGGGAGCGTGCAAGGCTCGCGGAAAGCGGAAGGAGAAGACGACAACTTTAGCGCGGACACGGCAACCATAAATTTCTGGCCGAAGGTGAGCCAGCCGAGAGAACTGAATCTGACTGGCAGCGTCGCTTTGCAGGCACATTTTCGCAAGACGGGAGAGGCGCGGGCGCTTCAAACGGCCGCATTGCGAATGGTCTTTAGCGGTGGAATCCCGGACGCGGGAAGCAAACCCCAACGGGTCGAGACCCTCGCTCCGGGAGCGATCGAATGGACAGATGCGGCTCTGCAATCTGGGGGATCGGCCACCACAAGAGTACAAGCAGACAAGCTGGCGATGGATTTCGCAGAGCAGGGCAAGCCGAAAGAACTCCAAGCCACTGGGAACGTGCGAACGGAGCGGTCGATGTCGGGGCGGCCAACGCAAACAGCGACGGCGCGAAGCGGAGTCGCGCAAATCCTCCCGGCGGGTGGATGGTCGCAGATGGATTTGCAGGGCGACGTGAAATTGAAGGAAGGGGAGCGGAATGCGCGGGCCGATCACGTTATGTTTCAGCGGGTCACGCAAATTGCGCTGCTCACCGGACAGCCCGTTGTGCGTGATTCCACGACGGAGACCCGCGCGACTCGAATTACCTTCGTTCAAGGCACTGGGGATATTCGCGCGGAGGGCGGAGTTAGGTCGACCGATTTTTCCGCAAAAGGCAGTGGTGTGCAGCTGGCGCCAGTGCCGCTGAATATCACGGCCGACGGATTGCAAGCCAACTCAAAATCCGGGCGCGCGCTTTACTCGGGTCACGCGCGGCTGTGGCAGGGCGATTCAGTTCTCGAAGCCGATGTCATCGAGCTATTGAGAGCCGCAAGAGTGCTCAATGCTTCGGGGAAAGTCCGCGCTGTTTTTCCGCAGGTGGAAACTCGGGCCGTTGCGTCGCCCGGGGCTCCTCATTCGGCCGTCGGAAAATCGCAGCTATGGCACACTTCCGCGGATACGCTAACCTACGACGACGCGGCAAATCGCGCCCACCTCGAACGCAACGTAATCGTGCAGTCGGCCGAGCAGACCATTAAGGCTGCCTCGCTGGACCTGTATTTCGTAAGCAGTGGCGCCGCTTCGGGGAACGCCACGATCGCAAACCGCGGCGCGCGCCAGATCAACCGCGCGGTGGGAATGGGCGGAGTAATTGTCGAGCAAGGCCTTCGCCGCGCCAGCGCCGAGCACGGCGAGTACACCGCTGCGGATGGAAAATTCGTCATGAGCGGCGGAAATCCAACTCTGTTTGACGGTTCCGCCGGCACGACTACCGGGCGTCAATTGACCTTCTTTTTAGCGGATGATACGATCATCGTCGATTCTGAAACTGGTTCTCGGACGTTGACGAGGCACCGAGTCGAGAAATGACGAGGTATGCTGAAGCTCCAAGCCGTCGCGTTGAGCAAGTCCTATCGCGGTCGCAAGGTCGTTGACGACGTTGAGCTGGAGATCGGCCAGGGTGAAGTCGTTGGGTTGCTAGGTCCCAATGGCGCCGGGAAGACAACCACCTTCTATATCCTAGTGGGTCTTGCACGGCCCGACTCGGGTCGCGTTCTCCTGAACGGCGACGAAATCACCGACCTTCCCATGTACCTCCGGGCCCGCAGCGGGATCAGCTATCTTCCTCAGGAACCCTCGGTCTTTCGTCAGTTGACTAGCGAAGAGAATTTACTGGCGGTCTTGGAAACGCTACCTCTCCCTTCCGAGCAGCAGCGCGACCGCCTGGAGGAACTTCTAGTGCAAATGGGACTCGAAACGGTCAGGCAGAGCAAAGCGTACACGCTCTCCGGCGGAGAACGCCGGCGTCTCGAGATCGCCAGGTCGCTGACCCTGCAACCTTCGTTCATCCTTCTCGACGAGCCGTTTTCCGGGATCGATCCGTTGACCGTCAAGGATCTGCAAGAGATCATCCGTCAGCTCAGCCGCTCCGGTATCGGCGTCCTGATTACTGACCATAACGTCCGGGAAACCTTGAACGTAACAGACCGCGCGTACATCGTAAATCATGGGAAAATATTCCGTAGGGGACGCCCGGATGAGTTGAGCAACGACCCGGAAGTGCGCCGCGTCTATCTGGGCGATCATTTCCGTTTGAATTAAGGAGCCGCGAGAGGACAATTCGGAAAGACCATGGCCTGGCAAGGACTCAAACTCAACCTCAAGGTGACGCAGAAGCAGATTCTGACGCCCGGCCTGGTCCAAATGGTGAGCGTTCTCGCGCTGAACCGTCTCGAACTCCGCGAGATGATCAACCAGGAGATGATCGCCAACCCCGTCCTTGAAGAGCTCAGCGAAGAACCCACGCAGACCGACAATTACAGCGACGAAACATTTTTGAAGGCGGAGACGGAAAAAGTCCCCGAAAAGCCCGAGGCCAACCCGTTTGACGAATTCGATGTCGGCAGTTTCTTCAACCAGTATCTCGACAGTGGCGGAGACGGCGGGAAGTCCCAGGAATCCGAAGTTTCCGAGCGGCCCTCCTTCGAGAAGTTCCTTTCCTCTCCAACCGGCCTGACAGATCATTTGCAATGGCAATTGAGCGTCACCATCTGCTCCGATACCGTAAAAGAAATCGCCGAGAACATCATCGGAAACCTGGACGAAAATGGGTATCTGACGGCGACTACTGAAGAGCTCGCCCAGGAAGGCAAATATTCCCAGGATGATTTGGATGATGCCCTGGCCGTGGTGCAGGATTTCGATCCCATCGGCGTGGGCGCGCGCGACCTGCGCGAATGCCTGCTGCTGCAACTGAAGGCTTTCGATCCCCAGAACACACTGGCTTTCCAGATTGTCGACGAGCACTTGAAGCAGGTGCAATCCAACCAACTGAAGGAAGTCGCGCGTGCGCTCAATCGGCCGCTGGAAGTCGTCAAGCGTGCGCTCGAGGTCATCAAAAAACTCGATCCGCGTCCCGGCCTTCGCTACAACAAAACCGAACCGCGGCTGGTCGAGCCGGACGTCTATTTCCGCAAGGTGGACGACCAGTGGGTGGCTTTCCTCAATGAAGACGACATGCCGCAGCTGCGCCTCAGTCCGACCTACCGCCGTCTGCTCACGCGTGACGCTGCCGATCGTGACGTGCGAAATTACGTCAAGGAGCGCTTCACCGCCGCCATTCAGCTCATGAAGAACATCGAGCAGCGCAAGCACACTATTCTCCGCGTATGCCAGTCCATCATTGCTCGTCAAGGAGAATTTTTCAGCCACGGCCCCGACGCGCTGAAGCCCATGATGATCAAGGAAGTGGCGGAGGAAGTCGGCGTGCACCCCTCGACGGTGAGCCGCGCGGTCGCCAGCAAGTACGCGCACACGCCGCAAGGCGTGCTCGAGCTGCGTTCTTTCTTTAGCGAGTCCGTCAACGGGCCGGAAGGCGGCGGGATGTCCTTGCTGACCCTGAAGCGTCTGGTGAAAAAGATGATTGAGGAAGAAGATGGCAGTAAGCCGCTCACCGACGAACACATCGCCAAGAAACTGGATGAAGCCGGCATCCACGTCACGCGCCGGACGGTTGCCAAGTACCGCGAAGACATGCGTATCCCAAGCACGCATCAGCGCCGCGTAAAAGGCTAGCGCCACCTCGCCAACGTGAAACCTCGCGCAAGACAAGAAGGACGCCAGCTTGTGATTCTCACGGGACTTTCAGGTTCCGGTAAAAGCACCGTCCTTAAGGCCTTTGAAGACATGGGCTTCTATTGCGTGGATAACCTTCCGGTCGAGCTCATGCCCATTTTTGCGGAATTGCATGCCGCCGGGGAGGGCGATTTCGCCCGCGCTGCCCTGCTCGTGGATGCGCGCGAGGGGGCGCAACTCGAAAAATTGCCGCCGCTCCTGAAACACCTGCGAAAAGATCACCCCATTACACTGGTCTATATCGACGCAAGTGAGGACGCTCTGCTTCGCCGCTACAGCGAAACTCGCCGGCCGCATCCTCTCGGAAAAGATTTTTCCGTCCGCGAGAGTTTGCGCCACGAGCGGGCCTTGATGGAGCCGATCCGTAAACTCGCCGACGTCGTGATCGATACGTCGCAGTTCAACGTGCATGAGCTGCGCAACTTCGTCACCTCCCGCTTCAAGAATCCCGACAAGCAGCCCATGCTGGTCTCGATCGTCAGTTTCGGCTACCGCTTTGGCGTGCCGAGCGACGCTGACCTCGTCTTTGACGTGCGCTTTCTCCCCAACCCTCATTTCGTGCCGCGGCTCAGAAGATTTACCGGCAAAGATCCGAAAGTGCGGCGCTATATCCAATCCTTTCCGCAGACCCCGGAGTTCTTGCGGCGCATCGAAGGTCTTTTGACCTACTTAATCCCCCATTACATCCGGGAAGGCAAAAGCTACTTGACCATCGCCTTTGGCTGCACCGGAGGGAAGCACCGCTCGGTGATGCTCGCGGAATCGGTGAGAAAGGCTCTTGACCGGCACGGCTTCTCCACTAAGGTTATTCACCGCGACATTGAAAAATAATCCGTCTACCCCGGCGTTTTCGTAATTCAGCCGCCGCACTGCTCAACGCATGTTTTTCACTGGTTTTACCCGAGGGTCGAAAACTTGACACACCGCGAAGCCGCGAATAGCGTACCAAGAGGAGAATCGGGGGAATCTTAGGCGTGGCGAAATTGCTTTCACCACAATTGAAGCGCCTTCTGGGTTACGTGCGGCCGTATGTGTTCCGGCTCAGCGTCGGAGTCATGCTCGTCGCGTTTGCCGCTGTCGCCGAAGGCGGCGTGGCCCTCATGATCAAGCTGGCCGTGGACTTCGTCCTCAACCCTAGCGCCACCAGTTCGCGCCTGCCTCTGGCCACCCTTCCCTGGAACGGCAAGATCGTCTACCTGAACGATTATTTCCCCGCGCGTATTCACAACGTCTGGACCGTTTTCGCCATCTCCCTCGTCATTCTATTTTTCGCGAAAGCCCTCGCCGAGTATTTCGGTACGACGCAGATCCAGTATTCCGGCCTCGCCGCCGTCACCGATCTGCGAAACAAAGTCTATGAGCGCGTGATTCGTCAGCCCATCGGTTTTTTCCAGCACAATCCTACGGGCCGCCTGATTTCCACCGCCATCAACGACGTCGAGCGCGTGCGTTTCGCGCTCAGCGAATGGCTAGCCGACCTGTTTCAACGAGGGTTCACACTTATCGTTTTTCTTGCCGTTCTTCTCGGCATCAATTGGAAAATGGCGTTGGGCTGCGGTTTTCTGCTCCCTCTGGTCGTATGGCCGGTGAATAAATTTGGCCGCAAGATCCGGCGTTCCGCGGAAAACAGCCAGACGCGCCTCGGCGACTTAAGTCAAATCATCCAGGAAACCGTGAGCGGCAACCGCGTCGTCAAAGCGTTCGGCATGGAGGATTTCGAGATTCGCAAGTTTCGCGAAGCCGCGCGAAGGCTCCTCCGCGAGTACATGCGCTGGGTTCGCGCCGCGGTCATCACCGGCCCGCTCATGGACTTCGTTGGCGCGATTGCCATTCCTCTTCTGCTTCTTTACGCCCGCGATCAAATCAGACTTGGCTTTATGACCGAAGGCCAGTTTTTTGCCTTCCTCTATGCCATGTTCAATGCCTACATGCCTCTGAAACGCATAGGATACGTTTATCAGCAGTTCCAGGCGGCGCAAGGAGCCAGCACGCAGGCGTTCGCTGTTCTTGATCTCCAGGAGGAGCCCGCCGAACAGCCCGGCGCCGCACTCTTGCCGCCATTTTCTCGAGAAATTGTGTTCGAGGATGTTTGTTTTTCTTATGACGGGGATGCCGCGCGAGTGCTGCGCAACATCTGGCTCAATGCGCGCCGGGGAGAGGTCGTCGCCCTTGTTGGATCGAGCGGGGCCGGCAAGACTACGCTTGTGAATTTGCTGCCGAGATTTTACGAGGCGACTTCTGGCACCGTCCGGATCGACGGGGTGGATACTCGCGGCGTGACTCTCAAATCCCTGCGCGAACAGATCGCCATGGTCACCCAGGAAAATATCCTCTTCCACGACACCGTCTGGAACAACATCTGTTACGGGTTGAAGGACGTGCCCCAAGAGCGCGTCGTCGCCGCGGCTCAAGCGGCCCTCGCGCACGATTTCATTACTGAGTTGCCCCAGGGATACAACACGCTGCTCGGGGAACGAGGCCAGCGTTTGAGCGGCGGGCAGCGCCAGCGCATCGCCATCGCCCGCGCGATTCTGAAGGATTCGCCTATCTTGATTCTTGACGAAGCCACCTCCGAGCTCGATTCGGAGTCCGAAATGTACGTGCAGCGCGCGCTTGCCAATTTGATGGTGGGCCGCACCACGTTTGTCATCGCTCACCGTCTCGGCACGATTCGCCGCGCCGACAAAATTCTCGTGCTGGAAGACGGCCAGATTCGCGAGAGCGGCACGCATGCCGAGCTTCTCGCGAAGGGCGGCACCTATGCCCGGCTGCACGATTTGCAGTTTGCGGATGATCAAATTCTCGCCCCGGCGCAGGCTGCCCCGGCGAATCTCGTATCCCGGGCGGATGCCACTTGAGCTCTCCAAAGACACAACCCATGGTCACCGGGACTTCATCTGCACCGCAGTCGAAGACCCACGAATGCCTTTCGATGACCGGCTTTGCCCAAGCGCGCGGGGAATATCAGGGTTGGGCGATCCGTCTGAGCCTCAAGAGCGTCAACCACCGCTTCTTGGATTTGAAGATGCGCTTGCCGGAGGGGTTTGACTTGTACGAGTTGCGTCTGCGGCAAACCGTGCGCGAGCGGATTCATCGCGGCCACGTCGAGCTGCATCTTGGCGTTGAGCCCGGTGCTGCCGCCGCAATTCACGTAAACCGTGAGTTGCTTCAAGCCTATGTGCGCGCCGCCGAGGATTTGCAAAAAGATTCACGCGCCGCTTCCGACCTGGATGTGGTTGCCTTGCTGCGCCTCCCCGGAGTCGTTGGTGGCTTGGGGGCCGTCGTCCCGGACTCGGAGGAAGAGCAGGAAAAATTAGGTCAGGCGCTTGACTCGTGTTTGCGCGAAGCCCTTGCGAAGCTCGACGAGATGCGCCGCGCGGAAGGGCGCCACCTCGCCGAGGAATTGCGCGCGCGCGCCGTCCGGATCTCTGAAGAAACAGAAAAAGTGCGAGCCCTTGTGGTAACTCTACGGCCCGCGTTTGCCCGGCGGCTCGAGTCCCGTCTGAAGGAATTGCTCGATGGCGCGGCGATTGATCCCGCCCGCTTGGCGCAGGAGGCCGCGCTGCTTGCGGAACGCAGCGATATCAGTGAAGAATTAGACCGGCTGCGGAGCCACCTGCTGCAGTTTGCCAAATTGTTGGATGGGACGGGTGAGCTGGGAAAGAAGCTGGACTTTCTCCTGCAAGAGATGCATCGCGAAGCAAACACCATGCTCTCAAAGACGCCAGGTGTGGAAAGCGAAGCGCTGGCCATTACCGGCATCGCGCTCGAGATCAAGGCCGAGATCGAAAAACTGCGAGAGCAGGTGCAGAACATCGAATGAGCTCAGGCAAGGAGATTGCGCCGCTCGTCCTCATTGTTTCGGGACCCTCGGGGTCGGGCAAATCGACCCTGGTGCAAAAAATATTGGAGCTGCCCGGGACCATGCCATCGATTTCTTGCACCACGCGGGCTCGCCGCGCGACTGAGTCCAGCGGGAAGTGTTATGATTTTGTCACGGAAGCCGAATTCGACGCCATGGCTGAACGCGGTGAATTCCTCGAGTACGCTCGAGTGTTCGGCAAACATTCCTACGGCACGCCCAGGAAGTGGCTGGACGAATCACGGAAGAAGCGACTCGATCTGGTGCTCGAGATCGACGTGCAAGGCGCGGCTCAGGTAAAACAGAAACTGCCTGAGTCGGTGGCCATTTTTATCTTGCCACCGTCCCGCGAAGAGCTGGAACACCGGTTGCGCGGCCGCGGGCAGGATTCCGGCGAAGAGATCGCCCGGCGGCTCGCGCAGGCGCGCGATGAAATCGCCGCCTTTGGCAACTACGATTTTTGTGTGGTGAATGATGATATGGAACGCGCGGGACGCGAAGTGCAGTCGATCGTGACGGCTCTTCGCTGCTCGAGCGCACGGCGCCGTCCTCAAGTGGATCAACTTCTGGCATCGTTTGGAGGAAAAGACTGAGATGACTGTGCAGACAAAAGCTCCGGAGAGCCAGTTTGCGTACGTGGTGCTGGCGGCAAGACGCGCGCGGCAAATCATGGCCGGCGCGCCGTCTATGATCGAAAACCCGAGAAACCTGAAGCCGACTCGGATCGCTTGTGAAGAAATGGAACACGGCTTGATTGAGTACGACTTCACGGAGCCTTCCTCGATCGACGAGGACAAGGACGGAAACAAGCGCCGCAAGTAGCGCGGCGCTTTGGCGACCATGCGAATCACGCTAGGTGTGACCGGCGGGGTGGCGGCGTACAAAGCCGCGGAGCTGGTTCGCCGGCTTCAACAAGAAGGCTTTAGCGTGCAAGTGGTCATGACACGTGGCGCGCGTGAATTTGTTACGCCGCTCACCTTCGCTGCCCTGAGCGGGCAAAAAGTAATCACCGACCTTTTCGAAAAATCGGACGGGGGCGAGGCCAACCTCGACAGCGCTATCGAACACATCGCCGTCGCTCAGCGCACAGATTTGCTCGTTATAGCGCCCGCCACCGCCGACGTAATTGCAAAACTTGCGCGGGGAATCGCCGACGATTTTCTCACCACCCTTTATCTAGCCACGACCGCGCCCGTCGTGATTGCCCCGGCCATGAACGTCAACATGTGGAATCACGCCGCCACCCAGGAAAATGTCGTGACGTTGCGCGCGCGCGGCGTGAACATCGTGAGTCCCGACGAAGGCTATCTGGCCTGTGGGATGACCGGCGCCGGCCGCCTTGCCGGACAGGAAGAGATTATCTCCGCTGTTCGCGAAGCTTTGCATGCCCAAACTGATCTCGAAGGCGAAACGATTCTCGTCACCGCCGGACCGACCTTCGAGGATCTCGACCCGGTGCGTTTTCTGAGTAACCGCTCCTCCGGCAAAATGGGCTACGCCGTGGCGGAAGCGGCGGCGCGCCGCGGTGCGAAGGTGGTTTTGATCAGTGGCCCGGTTTCGCTGGAAACTCCCACAGGAGTCGAACGCATCAGCGTTCGAACGGCCGACGAGATGCATCGCGAAGTTACTGCCCGTTTCCCGCAATGTACCGTTGCGATCTTGGCCGCCGCAGTCGCTGATTACCGCCCGGTCGAAAAACATGCCGAGAAGATGAAGCGCGGCAAGTCTTTGCTGACTGTCCAACTCGAACCCACAAAAGACATTCTTGCGGACATCGCGAAACGGAAAGACGACCGCATCGTAGTCGGATTCGCCGCGGAAACTGATCACGTCGCCGAGAACGCGCGCAAGAAGCTCACCGCCAAGAGCGCCGATCTGATTGTCGCCAATGACGTCACCGCTGAAGGTGCTGGATTCGACGTCGATACAAACGTAGTCACGCTGTTTGCGCGGGACGCGCGCGATTTGGCCTTGCCCCGCATGGCCAAAACCGACATAGCTCACAAGATTCTCGATGAAATTGTACGCTTGCGCGGCACGCTTCGCGCCAAGCCCGTTGCTCACGGCTCGGGCGATTAATTTCGCTATGGATGAACGCATCTCCGCTGCCCTTCAGCAAATGCTTTCCGATCGACTCAGTTTTTACGAAGACATCGGCATTCGTCTGTTCTATCGCGATCGTGCCGCGACGCCCCCGGCCCAATCCACTGCCGCAGCCCGTCCATCACTTCAAGCTCATCCAGAGGAAACCCCTTTGCCGAAAACAATCTCCGGCTCACCCATACGGAAGACTGCGGCAACACCCGCTTCGCTTCCACGAAAAATCGATATCTTGCCGATGCCGAGCGGCCCGTCGCTCTTCGAATCGGTGGACAAGATCGCGGATGACTCGCTGCTCAAAATTCGCACGGACCTTGGCGAATGCACCCGCTGCAAGTTGCATAAGGGACGCCACACGATCGTCTTCGGAGACGGCAATCCGAAGGCCCAACTGGTTTTTGTCGGCGAAGGCCCCGGGCACGATGAAGATGTGCAGGGACTTCCGTTCGTTGGGAGAGCAGGGAAGCTGCTCACCCAAATGATCGAAGCGATGGGCCTGCAGCGCAAGGACGTCTACATCTGCAATGTCGTGAAATGTCGCCCGCCCGAAAATCGCACGCCGGAAGAAGACGAAGTTAGCACCTGTTCGCCGTTTCTTCTGCGCCAGATCGACGTCATCGCTCCTAAGGTGATTGTCTGTCTCGGCGCAGTCGCCGCAAAGACTTTGCTGCAAACCAATCGTGGCATTTCGCAATTCCGCGGCGAGTGGCTCGAATTCCGCGGAAGAAAATTGCTCGCTACGTATCACCCTGCGTATTTGCTCCGCAATCCCAACGCCAAGGGTGAAGTCTGGAAGGATCTGCAAAAAGTGATGGCCGTCCTCGGCCTCCAGGTCAAGAAGGGCAAGTCCGCGTAATCCGTTATGGGAGTTCTCTTTGGTGTTCTGACGGCGCTCTCGTGGGGCGGCGCGGATTTTCTTGCGCGTTTTTCCACTCACCGCGTCGGCACTCTGCGCACCATGCTGTACATGCAGTTGACCGGATTCCTCCTTCTAACAACGTGCTTGTACTGGCTTGGCGGTTGGGGCCACCTCGCGGATGGTTCGGGCTGGCAGCCTTGGGGCTGGGGCTTGCTTGCCGGAACCATCAACGGTGTCTCCACCCTGGCGCTCTACCGCTCCTTCGAAATCGGCAAAATGTCCGTCGTCGCTCCGCTCTCTGCGAGTTATCCGGTGCTCACCATCTTGCTGTCTCTTGCCACGGGAGAAAAATTGACTCTCGCGCGCGCGGTGGGAATCGCATTCACACTGCTCGGAGTGCTGGTGGTCGCGCGCGGCGAGCATGTGCCCGGCGAAAATGACAACGGATCCGCTACACGCAGCACGAAAGGAATCGGCTGGGCGATTTGCTCCGCCGTGGGATTCGGTTTTCTTTTTTGGCTGCTCGGCATTCGAATCGTGCCGCTTCTTGGCGCCGCCCCAACCGTCTGGATGATCCGTTTGACCTGCACCGTTTTGACGCTCGCACTGATTCTCCTCGCGAAACAGCCGTTGCGTTTGCCGCGCGGCGCGGCCCGGCCCTTGGCGTTGGGCACTGGGGTCTTGGACACCGGCGCATTTGTGCTGTGCGCGTACGGGATGCGCCTGGAGCAGGTCGCCATCATCAGCGTTCTAGGATCCCTCTACGGAGCGGTGACCGTCGCCCTCGCCGCGATTGTTCTCCGCGAACATATCTCCCGCGCGCAATGGTTCGGCATCGCCACAATTTTTGCAGGCATTTATTTGATCAGCCGCTAATCCAATTCAGTTCGAACCTCGTTTGGCTTTTCTGCTGCATTTCCGCCTCCTGATACACTACACCTCGAGATGGACGCTCCCCTTTGCAACGTGGCGCTGTCCGTGCCTTTGCGCACCACGTTTACCTACGCGATTCCTGAGCATCTCCGCGATTCCGCTCAGCCGGGGAGCCGCGTGCTGGTGCCGTTCCGCAAAAAATCGCTTGTTGGCGTAATCGTGGAGTTTGCGGACACTGTTCCGCGAGGCACGAAACTCCGTGAAATCTCCAAAGTGCTCGATCTCGTGCCGGCGCTTACGCCGAAGCTCATCGAGTTGGCGCAATGGATTGCCGGCTATTATCTCGCGCCCATCGGCGAAGTCTTTCGCACCATGCTTCCCCCGTTGACGGAATGGAAGACGCAGCGGCAGGTTGTTCTCACACAAACTGGACGCGAGGCTGCCGACAGTTTGGGCGGCGGCGAACTCTCGCACGGCCTCAGCGCACTGGAAGCAAGCTTCCTCGAAAAATTGAAGGACAAACAAGGCGTGATGTCCTTGGCGCCAGCCGCGAAGCTCGCTGGAAACGCTGCTGCTTTGCAGCGCTTGCAGCGGCTGGGTTTGATTGACATCCGAGAAAGCGTGCTGGGAACGAAACGCAAAATGCAGCGCGTGGTCGCCTGGAAAGCCTCTGCAAATCAAAGCGCGAGCGAAACGCTGGAAGAAAAAGAAGAAAAAATCCGTACGCTGCTGCAAACCAAGCGCGGACCGCTGCCCTTATCGCAATTGCTGAAGCTCGCGAAACTTTCGCGCGCGCTCGTCGAGCGCATGCTTCGCGATGGCTTGCTCGAAAGCTGGGAAGAACCTCTCGATCCCGCCGAGGATCCATTCGACGCGGGCTACGAACTTCCCGCGCACGAACTCAACGCGGAACAAGAGAGCGCGTTCAGCGCCGTGCGCGCGCGATTCGAGCTTGGCGAATTCGGCGTTCTTTTACTGCACGGCGTCACCGGCAGCGGAAAAACCGAAGTCTATCTCCGCGCGGTGCAGGAAACTTTGGCGCGCGGAAAAACCGCCATCATTCTCGTTCCCGAAATCGCGCTCACCCTCTGGATCGGCCGGCAGTGCCGCGCCTGGTTTGGCGCGCGCTTCGAGGGCGTGGCCGTGCTGCATTCGGCGCTCAGCGACGTCGAGCGCGCGCGAGAATGGTGGCGCGTCCGCAACGGCGAAGCGCGCGTCGTCGTCGGGACGCGCTCCGCGGTTTTCGCTCCGCTCGAAAATCTCGGGCTCCTCATCGTCGATGAAGAGCAGGAGAACAGCTACAAGCAGGAAGAAACACCGCGCTATCACGGTCGCGATGTCGCCATCGTGCGCGCGAAGCTCGAGGGCGCGATCGCACTGCTCGGCTCGGCGACTCCATCGCTCGAAAGCTATCATCACGCGCGCAACGGAAAATACGAATTGCTGACGCTGGCATCGCGCGTCGAGAATCGCTCGCTCGCCAACGTCGAAATTGTCGATCTGCGCGAAGATTTTCAACAGACGCACCAGGCAAGTCCCATTAGCGCAAAGCTGCACGCCGGAATTCAGGAATGCCTCGCGGCCGGCACCCAGGCGCTGGTGCTCATCAACCGCCGCGGCTATTCGTGGTCGGTCTTGTGCCGCAGTTGCGGCGCTTCCGTGCAATGCGCGAACTGCAGCATCTCGATGACTCATCACAAGAGCCGCAACCGGCTCGAGTGCCACTACTGCGGATCGGTGCAGCCAATTCCAAAGGAATGTCCCAAGTGCCAGTCGAAATACGTCTATTTCTTTGGCGAAGGCTCCGAGCACCTCGAGGAACGCTTGCGCAAGGAATTTCCCGGCGCGCGCATCGCCCGGCTCGATCGCGACACCGCCCGCACCAAACGGCAATATCAGGAAACGCTCGGAGCGTTCGCCGCCGGTGCGCTCGACATTCTCGTCGGAACGCAAATGCTCGCCAAGGGCCACGATTTTCAGCGCGTGACCCTGGTCGGCGTCGTCAGCGCGGATTCCTCGCTGAGCCTGCCGGACTTTCGCGCCGCGGAACGCACGTTTCAGCTCCTGACCCAGGTTGCGGGCCGCGCCGGCCGCGGCGAATTGCCGGGCCGCGTGCTCATCCAGACGTATTACCCGGAGCATTATGCAATCCAGGACGCGGTAAAGCAGGATTACGCGTCGTTTTTCAAGCGAGAGATGCATTTTCGCCGCATGATGGCCTACCCGCCGTTCACCTCGCTCGCCAATGTGATTGTGCGCGACGCCAGCCTCGACAAGGCCATCCGTTGGGCGCGGCAGCTTTCGGAGTATTTCTCCCCGCACGATTCCTCGCAGCAAGGGGGGAAAGACGTCCGCATTCTCGGCCCTGCCGCCGCCCCGCTTGCACGGCTCAAGAAAGAGCACCGCTTCCAGTTCCTGCTCAAATCGCCCAAGCGCTCGGTCTTGACCAAGCTCCTCAGCGGCGCGCTGTCCTTCTGCGACGCCAAGGAGATCCCCCAAACGGCCGTCCTCGTCGACATGGACCCGCTGAGCCTGCTGTAGGGCGCTTCCATCACAGTCCGTTGCGCTTCAGCGGCTTGACCCTCAAAAATGGTGGAAGCCCCTGACTTCAGTCAGGGGAGCGGCGCCTTCAGGCGCTGCGAAGCGTAACTTCACTCATCATCCGGCTTTAGCCTAGGCACCCCGCGCGCCACGACTCTACGGACTGTGGCGAGCGTTGCAAAGAGCTGGATCATTTCGTGCCTTTAGCCTGCGTTGTGTGTCTGGCGCTACCTGTGTCCACCTAGAACTTTCGATGGGGCAGAAGTTGCCTTATGCGCGGCGACTCCATCTCCCCGATTGTCTGCCAATCTCTTAGGTCGAGCTAAGCCTAGATGCTTATTTCCATGTCTGATAATATGAGGTCCGTATGCGGTCGATCCGCGAGGCCGAGAATGTCACTAGTCATCCTAGATCGAATGTGGAAACAGGCGGACATTGCCAAACAAGAATCCGACACGGCATATTTCTATTCTCTGACGTACCTCGGCGAAATGGTATTAAAGATTACGGCAGTCGGGCTCATAGCCGCCATTGAAGATGATCGCGACCGCCACAGGTACAGACAGATGCATCGGCTGGTACGGGCCGACGGCTTGGGCGAATGGAGCAGCGCAATAGATGATGTCTTGACCGGGCCAGCATCGCAATATTTGCTACCAATCGCAAGAATCGAGCAGAAAGAACTGACTCAGAACTGCAAGGACACCACTTGGCAATACGAAGCGGTTAGACTTCTAGCAGTCTGCTTGAAGGAAATTGACCCGTCGACGGAAAGTTTGCCTGATAAAGTTTCCGCCCGTAGATTATTTACTTTGATGGTGCAACTTCGAAACGCCACACGCGCGCACGGTGCTCCGCAGTTAAGAATTTGCTCTAAGGTTGCTCCAGCGCTGGAACGTTCACTCAAAGTCTTTTGCACTAATCACTCACTATTTAAGCGTCCGTGGGCCTTTATTCATCGCAACCTCTCCGGAACTTATAGAATCACGAAACTATCAGAAGATATATCCCCATTTGTTCATCTGAAATCTGACCCTACTGCTCAATGGGATGACGGCGTTTACATCCACTTTGACACTCATCGACTCGTTCAGTTAATCGCCTCTGATCCAGATTCTTCGGATTTTTATTTTCCGAACGGCGCTTTCAACGGAAAGCATTTCGAGATGCTATCTTACCTAAGCGGTACCAAATTGAGTGGCGCTGCGGGTCCATATTTAGTTCCGGCGACAGCCTTGCCCTCTAGTGAGACGGAAGGGATAGGATCACTAGAAATACAGGGGGAAGTATTCGGTAACCTCCCTCCAGTTCAATCAGGATATGTTCGACGGTTGAGCTTGGAGTCCGAACTAAATACCCGACTCCTAGATGATCGCCATCCTGTGATAACCCTAGCTGGGAGCGGTGGCATTGGCAAAACTTCACTCGCCATCGCAGTGCTTCATGAAGTTGCGAACGTCAGTCGTTACGAGGCAATACTTTGGTTTAGTGCGCGAGATATTGACTTACTCACTGAGGGGCCGAGGATGGTTCAGCCTCGCGTTTTAACGGAATCTGAGATAGCGAAGGAATTCGTCAGAATGATGGAACCTGCAGCCGCGAAAACTGCGGGCTTTAAGCCCTTGGAATACCTTGCTAGCGCTCTTTCAAAAAGTCCGCTCGTTGCCCCGATTCTATTTGTGTTTGATAATTTTGAGACTGTGAGAAATCCAAGCGAGCTGTATACATGGGCAGATACTTATGTACGGCTACCGAATAAAATTCTGATAACCACAAGAGTTCGAGATTTCAAAGGTGATTATCCCGTTGATGTATTGGGGATGTCGGAGCCCGAATGCAGAGAACTAATCGACGACACGGCTACCCACCTCGGCATAAAAAAACTCCTTACAGAAGAATATAAGCAGCAGTTAGTCCGGGAGACCGAAGGCCATCCTTATGCAATAAAGATCTTACTCGGTGAGGTCGCAAAGGCGGGCAAACTTCAAAAAGTGGAGCGAATATTTTCGGGTCGAAGTGAAGTTCTCGAAGCCCTATTTGAGAGGACGTTTGCAAGCTTGTCCCCCGCTGCAAAACATGTTTTCCTCACTCTTGCAAGCTGGCGGTCCGTCGTCCCACAACTCGCTGTGGAAGCAATTATGCTAAGGCCATCGAATGAGCGCTTTGACGTCGATGCGGCGATCACGGAGCTAAAACGTAGCTCATTTATTGAGACGGCCGAAGCCAAAGACGGAACAATCTTCTTAAATGTTCCGCTTGTGGCCGCGGTTTTTGGAAAAGGAAAACTCGCGGTCAGTCCACTAAAGACCACTGTCGAAGCCAATACTGAGTTCCTACGAATGCTTGGGGCAGCGCAAAAGACGGATCTGCAGCACGGTATGGGGCCGAGGATAAGAACAATGTTTAGTCGCATCGCTGCCAACGTAGCCAAGGAAGGTAAGACCCTAGATGAATATCTCCCAATCATGGAATTTGTGGCGCGGGGATATCCATTAGCATGGCAGCTAATCTCCCGATTACACGAAGAAAGTGGACAAGAAAACTCGAACGCCAAAGCAAAGGAAGCCATCCTGCGCTTTTTGCAAGTCAATCCTAAGAGTGAAGAGAAAAGGATGGCCTGGAAAAAGCTCTCGGAGCTGTGCAGTACGTCCGGAGATTGGATGGGCGAGATTCATGCTTTGGTAGAAATGTGCGAGATACCAGGTACCCTTTTTATTGACATTTCAAATTCAGCAAATCGTCTAAACAATCTTTTACATCACTACCAGTTCATCGCAATGGACGAGAAGCCGATACTAGTCCGAAGGCTCGTCGAATTGATGAATGATCGCATCGGAGAAGGCGACGCAACAGATTGCTCCCGGCTAGCATGGCTGTATTTACATCTCAACGACACGCGACGTGCCTCCGAACTTGCAGATGCAGGGTTACACATGGACTGGGGGGACGAACACTGTCTCAAGATTAAACGGCGCCTGATGGAAGGCCCGCGCGCAGCTTCTTCTTGGTAGCTGTCAACATTTGTAGTCCACTCCCCTTTCTTTTTCTACTTGGCCGGGCCTCGTGTGCTTCGTTTTTCCGAAACGCGCAGTTTTTGAATTTTCTATCCGGTCCTGAAGATCTTGGCCACCTGCACCCAAACCCCACTTCCGACCAGTTGCCCCCACGTATTCCCCGCCGTACCTTCGTCAATGAAGCCTGGCAATTGAAGCGACACCGACGCACATGAGATTGCACGCAACGCGAAAGAATCTCGCACCGAGCGCACCCGGCCACGAGCCCAGCACCTGTGCGTTAGATTCTTCCCGTTCCCTTCCTTTCATCGCTCCGTTGAGGCTCCGTTGGAGCCCCGTTGTTTTACAACGGGAAATGCCCTCTATCTCTTTTTTCTTTATGCCGTTACGGGACTCTGTTCCTCACAACGAGGGGGGTACACCCCTCCCCCACCGACCCTTGGTTGCGCCAGCGACGTCAGGAACCTCGTTCAATTCCCTTAACTTCTTTGCTTTGATATTCTTGCGCACTCTTTTGCACGACGGATTTTTGCAACCGCTTTTGTTTCAATTGCTTCCGCACTCTTTTGCAAAAACCACCGGGGGTACGTACCCCCCCAATGATCTCAGACCGCAACGGGAATACGTAAGTGAATCATATATTCTGTTTGGGGAAGGGACGCATTTGCAGGCGGTCAGGAAGGCGGAATCCGATGAATCTGAATCAAGTGACGGTACCTTCGACGAATGTCGAAGCGGCCGTCGAATTTTACCGGCGGCTGGGGTTGCAACAAATCGTGGATGGACTTCCGGATTATGTGCGTTTCGAGTGCCCCGACGGCGAGGCGACATTTTCAATTCATCGCGTGGAACGGGTGCGAGAAGGGCCGGGAGTTGTGGTTTATTTTGAGTGCCAGAATCTGGACGTATCGGTGGATGAATTGAAGAGCAAGGGGATTCCGTTCGACGCGGAGCCGCGCGATCAGCCTTGGCTGTGGCGTGAAGCGCATCTGCGCGATCCGGATGGAAACGTGATCTGCTTGTACCACGCAGGCGCGAACCGGCGAAATCCGTCCTGGCGCATGCGCTAGAAAGGAGAAAAGAATCAGAGCCGCAGTTGCGAATCAAGCGTCATTTCTTCAGGTCGGCGGTCCAGTTGACGACCAAGGTGATGGCGGCGGTGGATTGTCCCGATTCGTAGACAAGGACAAACCGCTGACCGTCAGCGGCGGCGTCGAAGTTTCCCAGGGTGCCGCTGAGTGTCCGAGTGTCAAAAAGCGTGTGCAGGGCGCCGACCTCAAAACTCGACCCACTCGCTCTCACGTCGGCGGCTATCAGTTTGTTGTCGAACGAAACATAGAAAAGTTCCTTGCCGTCATGACGCCAGCGTGGAGTACAACCACTCCCTGCCGACACCTGCCACTTCCCGCCTGGACCGGGGAAGGGCACGACATAGACCTTGAGCTCGCCCGACTCATTCGAGCAGTAGGCAACCCACCTAGAGTCTGGTGAAAAGCGCGCGTTGATTTGAGCGAATTGGGATTGCAGGAAAGGATAAGGTTTGCGCTCGCCGCTCATGGGGAGCATCCACACGGCCCAAAGCCCCTGATGCGGTTCACGGTAGGTGAGGAACTTGCCATCGGGAGACCAATCGCTGATATACCTCAGCTGATCCTGCCCCTCGAGGAGAATCTCTTCACTGCCAGAGCCGTCCGAAGGCTTCCGGCAAAGAGCAAACTTTCCGGCGTGGTTGCAGGTGTAAGCGACCCACCGACCGTCGGGCGACCACACTTCCGAAAGATTCGCTTGCGACGAGGCTGAGCCAAAGGTCAGCCGCGTCTTCACGTCGCGCGCAACGTCGTAGCTCCAAATGTCCCATCCGGATGACTCCAGAGTGTAGGCAATCCTTTTCCCATCAGGCGAGATAGAAGGAAAGTTATACGTCTCTGCTCCCGGCACCGCCCCAATCTGCTTCCCGTTGCGGTCCAACCAAATGAGCTGACGGGAGGCACCGCTCGAGCCATCCAGGTAAGCGAGGCTGCCATTCCCGGAAGCGGAGAAGAGACTCCTTAGGTTTGTGGTTTCTTCCATGACCGGATCGGCGATAGGAAAGGCGTCACCGGTGAGTTCTAGTCGCTTGGCATCAAAAGGTTGCGCCATCAAAGTGTTCTGGCGCAAGAAAAGGATGTGCCCCGAGGCATATATTGCACCGGCGTGGGCATGGAAAAGAAACTTGCTTTCCTTGGAATCGAGCGACCCTACCATGATGGCGTTCATAGAATTTTCCTTCGGCGTAAAAGGAGTTCCTGACAAATAGAGAAAGTGACGGCCGTCTGGAAGGAAGTAGGGCCAACGGTGGGTAGTTTCACCGTTCGCTGGATTTAGAGCGGTCAGCGGTGCGGCCTGGCCGCCGGAGGCGGATACTTTGTGCAGAGGCGCATTGATGGTCGGAGCAAGTACAATGACGCCTTCTTGGCTCCAGGTGCCACCGCGCGGAAGTGGGGAATCGCAAAGGGTCAACGGGGGGCCACCGGAAGCTTCAATTTTTTTGAGTTTGCCGTCCGCAAAAAATCCGATGAATCGGCCATCCGGCGACCAGAAAGGATAACCGGCGCCTTCCGTGCCTGCTAAGGGCCGCGCTTGTAACGAATCTATCGGACGCACCCACAACAACGGCTTTCCCTCGGGGGTCGAGGCAACATACGCCACGCGAAGACCATCCGGCGAGAGCGCGAATCCGGACGCCGTACCGGTGAGGAGAAAACTCGAATTCGCCGCCGGCTTTATGTAGGCGCGGATGACGCGCGGCGAGGAGGGAGCGCGCCCGAAATAGGCGAACGCGAGAACTACTGCAAGCAGAGTCGCAACGCCGGCGGCCACCCAGCCAAGCCGCTCCCGGTTTTTCCTCCGAGCCACGACGGGGGCCGGAACGCCTGCCAGGGAGCCGCCCTCCGAGATCCATTCCAGTTGCAGCTTCAGGTCATGCGCGGTCTGCCAGCGCTCGTCAGGATCCTTTGCGAGGCAGGTCTTCACGACTCGCTCCAGCGCGGGCGGGGTCATGGGCTGCAGTTTAGTAATAGGCGGCGGCTCTGCCGCTAAAATCGCGGCGATGAGGCTGGCCTGACTTTTTCCTTCAAAGGCCTTGCGGCCGGTGGCCATCTCATAGAGGACCGCACCGAAGGAGAAAATGTCGCTGCGCCCGTCCACTTCTTTTCCTTCGAGCTGCTCGGGCGCCATGTATTGGAAAGTGCCAACGAGGGTCCCCTCGGCCGTCAAGGGCTTAGTGCTCGTTGCCATCGTCGTAAGTTCAGCCGCGGGGGCCGCCAGGGCAGTTTTCGCCAAGCCAAAATCGAGTAATTTGGCGCCGCTCTTGGTCAGCATGATGTTGCCCGGCTTTAGGTCGCGGTGCACGAGTCCGATGCGGTGCGCCTTCTCGAGAGCGCCGGCAATTTCAATTCCGCTTTTTAAGAGTTGCTGAATGGGCAGCGGGCCTCGCTCGAGGCGTTGGGCAAGCGTCTCTCCTTCCAGAAACTCCAGCACTAGATAACTGATTCCGTCCTGATGGCCCATGTCATAGAGAGCGCAAATGTGGGGATGATTCAGACTGGAAACCGCGCGCGCTTCACGCTCCAGGCGCTGTTGCCGTTCGGGATTGTCGGAAAGGTGCGCGGGCAGGACTTTGATGGCGACGGTGCGGTCGAGGCGAGTGTCGCGGGCGCGGTAGACCTCGCCCATTCCGCCTGCGCCCAGGGCGGACTGGATTTCGTAGGGACCGAGCTTTGTGCCTGAGGTGAGTGCCATCGATGGGCGGATTATACATTTTATGGGGACGAACGGCATATCGGGCGAGAAGAGAAGTCACTGCGGGCAAGAGGATAAGAGTCCGCCCCCCGCGCGTAACAGGGTTCGTCATTCTCACAGTGAGTCAGGAGTAGAAAGCGTCTCAAGGTGTGAGACGCGGAGAAATAGAGCTGAGGATTGAATCTGATTCATTTGAATAGTTTTATTGGCGCAATCGAGTCGCAAACGCTTTGGCACGCGCGGTGCACTGTTTCTGAGTAAGGTCCGCGCACGGCGACGGTTGGCATCCAGGGGAAATGGTGCAAAGCGGCGCTGGCGAGATCACAGCCTCGGCCAAAACATGGCTTGTCGATGTGGCCACCAGCTATTCGCGCAGGTTAACTCCCCAAACCGCCCAATCTCCCGAGGAAACGCCTCAAAAGTGCGCCGTTGGTCGAGATGTTTTACAAACTGTCGAAAGTTCGTAGGTCAAACCTGCCCGGTGGTCTCTGCCCAGAAATTGTCTCCGTTTCGCGCTGGTGGCGCGGGCTTCGGTTGCCGGGACGCGAGTTTCCAATTCGGAGACGGCTACCGATCGCGTTCAACCGACCATCTTTACGCGACTTGATGCGCTTTTGCTCCGGAGTTTTTGGGGATGGACGGAGCTTTGTGCAAAAGAAGACAGACAAGATATTTTTGCGAAGAGGAAAATTGTCCAGCACTCGACGGTTGGCATCCAGGGGAAATGGTGCAAGGTGCCGCCTGCGAGAAAGCACCCTCAGGGCAAAGCTGGGCCATATGTTGCACGAATTGTTGAAAGTCGATAAGCCACACGTAATCAATGGGTTGCTCCCAAAACTCCTTCTAAGTCTTGCGCTGCTAGCTTGGTCGCCTATTGCACGGGCGCAGGTTTCCGATTTCGCGTCGGCTGTAGGCGAACTCTCCGGAATTGTGCGCATTCAGGCAAACAACCGGCCGGCGAGCCAGGTGCTTGTGAGTTTGCGCTCCGGCTCCGCCGGAATCTCGCGCAACGTTTTGACAGACTTGAACGGGCGCTTCGAAATCCGGGGTTTGCCTCCCGACACGTACGAAATCGTCGTGGAGGAACCGGGCTACGCGCCTTCCCGAACCAGCGCGCAGCTCGGCGGGGCGTCCTCCGAAGTTGTGGTCTATCTCAACCCAGTGTCAACGAGGCAAAGTTCCGGAAATGGTTGGACTGTCTCGGTTCGGGAATTGAAGATTCCAGGGAAAGCGCGCGAAGAATTCCGAAAGGGATTGCAGTTTTTGGAGAAAAATGACCCCGCCAGGAGCCTGAGCCACTTCACAAAAGCCGTCGAGGTATTCCCTGGTTTCTTCGAGGCGCTCTACCACAAGGGCGTGGCGGAAATGAGACTCGGCCACAGAGACGAGGCGATGAAATCCTATCAGGCGGCCATCGACTCGAGCGGTGGGCAGTTTGCCTGGGCACAGTTTGGCGTGGGCTACTTACTCTGCAAAGAGGGTAAACCCGAAGAGGCGGAAAAGGTCATCCGCCGGGGACTGGAAGTCGAGGACAGTTC
>Ga0210410_10000104_pt1 | contig 130210 bp, 99 predicted proteins | sample IncBWC4MmetaG_FD_161058 | JGI IMG/M metagenome (GOLD analysis project Ga0210410, IMG submission 161058) | Forest soil microbial communities from Barre Woods Harvard Forest LTER site, Petersham, Massachusetts, United States - Inc-BW-C-4-M | ecosystem: Environmental > Terrestrial > Soil >...
CTTCCCCAATGAGAACCGCTCTGACCGGCGGTACTTCATCAAACGCCAGCCAGGAACGTAATCCAGCCTTTGTTGATTGACGAATTCGGTGTCGCCGTGCGTCGTCAAAGTAACAACATGTCCCGGAATGCTATCGACGATTGGATGTCGAGATTCCTTGATTTGATTTGTTCGATTTGCAGGATAGCGAAATGATGGGGGTGAGGAGGGGCGCGACTCGAGAAATCGCTTGCCGATGGGGGAGAAAAAACCATAGGCTCGGGGAACCATGAGGGCAACGATGATGAAAAGTGTGCAAGCAGGGAAGACTGCCAAGATTCTTGTGGTCGATGTGGGGGGGACGCACGTCAAGATGCTGGCTACGGGGCAGAAAGAGGCGCGGAAGATTCCCTCTGGGCCGACGATGACGGCAGGGAAGATGGTGCGAGTGGTCAAGGCGTGCGTGAAGGATTGGAAGTTTGACCGGGTGTCGCTGGGGTATCCGGGGCCAATCATTAACGGGCATGCGCTGCGCGAGCCGCATAACCTGGGTGGCGGGTGGATGAAATGCGACTTCTGCAAGGCGTTTGGGTGTCCGGTGAAGATCCTGAATGATGCGGCGATGCAGGCGCTTGGGAGTTATCAGGGCGGGCGGATGCTGTTTCTGGGATTGGGGACGGGGCTGGGGTCGGCGATGATTGTGAATGGAACGCTGGAGCCGATGGAACTGGCACACCTGATCTACAAGAAGGGGAAAACGTACGAGGATTATCTGGGCCTACGCGGCCTGGAACGATTGGGGAAGAAAAAATGGCGCGTGCAAGTGGCGAAAGTGGTGAAGAAATTAAAGGCGGCTTTGGAAGCGGATTACGTGGTGTTGGGCGGGGGAAACATCAAGAAATTGAAGAAGGTGCCGCCGGGAGCGAGGTTGGGGAGCAATGAGAATGCGTTCCGCGGAGGATTTCGGATGTGGGAGAGATAGCTGGATGGTAGTTAAAATGGGACAAGGGAAAAGTCAAAAGCCCCAGGTGCAAAACCGGCACCTTGGGCACTCGACGGTTGCAAACGCGAGCGGTCGGCCTCAGAAGGCCGACCCTACAAAGGCAGGTAGCGCGGTAGGTCAGGCAAAGAGGGTACGTTGTATCGTGCCCCTACAACACAAATTCGGACGTTAGTATTGGAGGCGGGCGGCGCGGTCGGCGAAGGCGAGGCCCCATTGCTGGAGTCGGCGGACGAGGTCGGGAGAGACGCCGGCATCACGGAATTGTTGGGCGGACTCCCAGACTTTCCCGCCACTGATGTCCTCATAGGCTTGCGGCGTCGTGTACGCCTGGTGGTGGACACCCATCGGCAAGTGCTTGGCCATCGGGTATTGCAGGTTCTTATCCATCCAAGCGGCAAGGAGCGATTCGGCTAGGGCGCGATGTAGTTCTGGCGGCAACGGTTTGAAGATAGGCGCCCAGGCGGGACTGATCATGATGCGGGGATCGACGTTCTGGTCCGGCCGCCAACCTTGGGTGAGATTGTCGGGGCCCAAGCGAGGGTCAGTCGATTGCAGCGATTTGATTACGGCTACAAGGAGCCGCGCGGGTTCCGGTTGGTGCGTCTGGCCGTAAAGATCACGGTACCTGCCGACCATATATACCCAGTCCACCGGAGCGCGATCGCGGTGTTGATGATTGCCGGAATTGAGGATGAGCTGCAACTCATACCAGGACGCGGAAAAGTATTGGTTGGTCAGGGCGCTGCCGCCGACGCCGGACGGGCCATCGGGGATGTGGGTTTCCGGCGGAGCGGTCTCTGACGGAACGGTGTTAAACCACGAACGGTTTTCCGCGGCTGGGCCGAGGAGATCGCGGCCGCGCGATTCGAGGCCAAACTCCTGGGTCATCTCCCAAGTTTTAGCGAGCTGCCACAACTGGGCGGAGTAGACCTTGTCGGTCAACGCCGGGGACCACGCTGTTTTTCCTTCGACAAAGCGCTTGAGGAAGGCGCGCCGAGCTTGAGACCACTGGGCGAAGGTGGCAACGACGGGGCGAAGGTTGTGATCCGTGGTCTGGGCGGCTGCCAAGAGTGTGCGCAGCGGCCCGTTCGCGGCAGTTTTGTTTTTGCTTCCAGGAACCGCATCGCCATCGTAAAGCGCGGCGAATTCGCTCTGTGTAAACGCTGGGCCCCAGGCATCTTTGGGATGGATACGGGGCAGCCACTGGCTCCAATCCGGGAGTTGCAAGGCGATGGGAATCTCACGGGGATTGAGGTTGCCGTCGGGGCGAAAGAGCTCGGGAGTAATTTGCGCAGCGAGGTCTCGGAGATTGGGAGCATTCGCTCGTGGATTTGAGGCGGGCGTGTTGTGTGGAGCGCGGATCTGGCTGAGAAGGTATGGGAATGCGTCTGTATCCTGATCGAGGACCCAGGTTAGTCCGGCGCCTGCAGCCCAGCTCGAGATGGGTTGCGCGTCTAGTCCTGGACCCGGCTGATAAGGAGGGTTCCACGGGCGGCCCGGGTTGGGAAGCGGCAAGCTGCGAATGTAGCTAGCGATCTGCTCGCCCTGTAGCGTGGAAAGACCGTGGAAACGAGAGCGGTCGACGATGCTGGCGTTGGAAAAATTGAAGTATTTGAGGTCGCGACCATCATGGGCGTGACAGTCGGCACAGCGCGCCTGAATTCTGGGACTGTCGGGGAGGCTGTTTGCAGCAAGCGATGCGGTGTGCCAGAGATCCTGTCCCGCTTTGATCGAAGCCGCGTCGGGCAATGGTGGCGCCCAGGATTCGGGGGCGTCTTCGGCAAAAGTTTCCGGCGGGATAACCTTCTTTCCCTCAGAGGTTAGGAAATTCCACGCGAGGACGCGATAGGCGCTGGTGAAGCCGTCGGTGCGGTTGAAGCGGAAGCGAATGGTGTTGGCGCCGGTGACGACCGTGCCGTTCGGGAGGGAGAGAGTCGCTACGAGCGTGGAAAAGCCTCCGCCGATGCCGCCGAATCTTTTGCCGGGCTCGGCGATGGTGACGGTGTTGTTGTTGAGAGGGATCCAGGCACCCGTGTTGATCTGGACGCTGGCTTGATCGGCGTAACGCACGCCGTGGAGCTGAAGCCAGAGTGATTGGACCGAGTCAGCCTGTGCTGGCTGAAGGGTGACGGTTCTGGTCGCCGTGGTTCCGCTTGCGCCCAAGACCTCGATCGGCAGGATCATCCGATCCGCGGAAGTATCCGCGAATCCGATGGAAATTGTTCCAGCAGCAAGGAGAAGACACAGCGCGGAGTAATACCATCTCGTCGCGGACAGGATCAGACCTGGCTGTCTACCAACGGATTGCACAGTTTTCGCATGATAACAGTTTCTTGAATCGAAGGGGGTTGTAGCGAGGCCAAAATTGGGGGAAAAGCACGGGTCTGAAGACCCGCCACTACAAGGAGGGTACAAACGGGTCAGCGAGGGGCGGCGTGGAGATAGTCGATCAGGAATTGGGGGTCGAGGGGTTTGCCGGTGGCGGACTGCATGATTTGATCGACGGTTTGCTCGGCGCCGCGGGAGTAGAATTTTTGGCGCAAGAATTCGCCGGCGGTAGTGCCCCAGCGAGGGCCGAAGCGCTCGTCCACGGTGTGCTGGATTTGACGGGCGACCATGTGGGCGAGGACAAAGCTCTGAAGGTAGATGGGATCGGAGCCGTACATGGGGTTGTACGCCCACACGGGAACATTGTGTTGGTCGACGCCAAGGTATTGGGTGTGGATGCGATTGTAGAGCGCGGCGAGATCCTGGGCGGGATCGGCGTAGGCTTCAAATTCAAAAAGAGAGTCAGCCATCTTTTCGCGCAGATCAAAGAGAGTCTTCAGGCGGTAGCGTTTCGTGAAGGTGGCGGCTTGATTCGCGCTCAATCCAAAAAGCGGAACGCTGACTTCCGGGCGGTAGAGCATGAGGGTCATAAATTCCGCCAAGCCTTCGTCGAAGGATTCGGCGCCATTGGCGCGGAGAAGGAAGGAAGGCTCATCCACCATACTGTAGTGCAGAGCGTGGCCGGTGGAATGGAGCAGACGGTCATAGAAGCGGATGCCGCTGAGGCGATTCGAGAGGATTTTGACGTCCTTGCCGTACAGAATGGGATAGGCGGCGCCGTCGAAGCCGAGATCGGCGACACGCATTTCGATATGGAGCTTGTCCAAGCCGTAGCCGAGACCGGCGGCCAGTTGGGTGGTCTTCGGCCACCCTTCGGCGGGGACGAAATGGGGCTTTTCAAAATCGGTGGTCAGCGTGGAGAAGTAGTATTCGAGATCCCAGGGTTCGACTTTCTGCAGATGAAGTTCACGACGCATCTGGGCCAGAAGCTGGCGGTATTCAGCGTCGGTCTCCTTCCGAAGAAAATCAAACCAAGTGAAAATCTGCTGGGTGTCCGCGCCTTTCCGGCGAAGCATGAAGACCGAAAAAATGGTGTCGGAGTGGCGAAGCGCGAGCTCGTTTCGCAGGGTGATGGTCTGGCGGATGCGCTCGCTGTTGATGGGCGCAATCTGGGCGCGGGCTTTCCAGGCCTGCTCACGCACGCGGCGGTCGGGATTGCCTGCCACCATGTTGCTGAGCTCAGCGCGAGTAAGTTGTCTATCGGCGACCCTGTAGCGGAAATTGCCTTCCTCGCGTGTGATGGATTCTTGGAGGGCAAGGAGTTTTGCGTCTGTAGTGATCTTGGTGAAGACGGCTTCGTCGAGGAAAAGCTCGCGGCGGCGGTTCAACAAGGAGTCTGAGAAGTGGGCGGCTTTCAACGAAGTGAAGAATGCGTCATCTTTAAAGACGCCACGTATTTGCTCTTCGACATGTGCGGAAGAGGCTTGCTGATCCCCGAGCGCCTTTTTGTACTCACTGCGCCAGTAGTCCGCATAGAGGTCTTCGAGCTGCTTTTCCTTGGCGTCGAGCTGCGCTGCGGCAGGCTGCGTGGATTGCGCTGCAGTGGAGGAAACTGTCATCAGCAGGAGAAGAAAGAGGCGTCCGGGTCTCATTCTTAAATTACAGCACAGTAGTGAAATTGGCGGCATGTGCTTCTCGGGACAGAGGTGCTTGCGGAACAATGGCGGAAAGAAACACAGAATCATGGACTGGGGAACGGGCGTGTCGTTGCGCGGAGTCGTGATACATTGCGGCGAGACGGACACGAACTGGCAGGGGGAACAATGGAGAGACGAGCGTTTATGGGTGTGACGGCGGGCGCTGCGGCGGCGCTTGCGTTCACGCCGTCGGCAATTGCACTGGAACTGGAACAGAAAAACCCCGTAGCTTATCCGGACCGGGCGGTAGAGGTGGTGGATCCGCGATTTGGGAAATACGTAGTGGGGAATGCGGCGGTGGAGCGGTTGTATACGGGGACGCGGTGGTCGGAGGGGCCCGTGTGGTTTGGGGATGGCGGGTACCTTTTGTGGAGCGACATTCCGAACAACCGGATGCTGCGTTGGATGGAGGCGACGGGAGAGGTGAACGTGTTCCGGAGCCCTTCGAACTACAGCAATGGGAATTACCGGGACCGGCAAGGGCGGCTGCTGACCTGCGAGCACGACACGCGGCGAGTGACGCGGACGGAATACGACGGCACGATCACGGTATTGATGGACGGATTTCAGGCCAAAAGATTGAATGCACCGAATGACCTGGCGGTGCATTCGGACGGGGCGATCTGGTTCAGTGATCCGGGATACGGGATCATGTCGGACTACGAAGGGCACAAGGCGACGTTCGAATTACCGGCGGTGGTGTACCGGCTGGATCCGAAGACGCGCGAGGCGACGGTGGTGGCCAGCGACATGGATAAGCCAAACGGGCTGTGTTTTTCTCCGGACGAGAAGAAACTGTACATCGTGGATACGGGAGCGCCGCGGCACGAGGGCGACCCTCATCCGATCCGCGTATACGACGTGGTGGATGGAGTGCGGCTGAAAAATGGACGGATGTTTGCAAATATGGCGCCGGGTTCGTCGGATGGGATTCGCTGCGATGTGGACGGGAATGTGTGGTCGGCGGCGGGTTGGGCGGGAGAAGGATTCAATGGGGTGCATGTCTTCGCGCCGGATGGGACGTTGATTGGAAGGATTCATCTTCCAGAGACGTGCGCGAACTTGTGTTTTGGCGGAGTGAAGAAGAACAGACTGTTCATGGCGGCGAGCCAGTCGCTGTATGCAGTGTATGTGAATACGCAAGGCGCGCAGATGCCGTGAGAGCGGCGGAAGGTATGGCCGAGAAAAGTGGACCGGACGAGATGGCAAGTTCTTCAAAGATCGGCGGAGTGCGGATAAAAGTGATCGAACCGGCGATGGCGCGCATTCCGGAAGGATGGTTTGAGATGGGATGCGCGAGCGGACGGGATGATGAGAAACCGGTGCATCGGGTGTGGGTGGATGCGTTTGATCTGGGGGCGTATCAGGTGACGAACGCGGAGTACGGATGCTTTCTGGCAGCGAAGAGCACCGCGCCGCCAAAACATTGGAACGATGTAGATTTTAATGGTCCGCGAATGCCGGTAGTGGCCGTGTCGTGGGATGAAGCGGTGAGGTACTGCGAGTGGTTGAGCAGGGCGACTGGAAACACTTATCGATTGCCGACGGAAGCGGAATGGGAACGCGCGGCGCGCGGCGGTGTGGAAGGAATGCTGTATCCGTGGGGAGATGCGGGGCCGGAGTTGGTTCCGGATTACACGAAGCGGTGGAAGCTGGGGCCGGAGCCGGTGGGAATGTATGCGGCGAATGCGTATGGGATCTACAATTTGGGCGACAATGTTCATGAATGGTGCGCGGATTGGTACGACGACGGGTACTACGCGGAATCGCCAGAACGGAATCCGCAGGGGCCCGCGAGCGGGAGCCGGCGGGCTTCGCGGGGAGGGTCGTGGCGGCACCATATAAAGGTTACGCGGACGGCGGCGAGGTCGAGCATTCCGCCGGAGCTGCAATACGCGGACTACGGTTTCCGGGTGGCGCGGAGTTTGACTGGCTGAGGATTCAGCCGGGCATTACGCCGCAAACGAGATGATGGAAGAGAGCCGGGGGCTGTTGCCTGCGAAACAAACGCTGCGGCTGATTTTGCTGCCGATGCTGGGCACGTTTTTGTGCTTGCGGCTTTATCTGCACTTTGCAGGCGTTCGGCATGTTTATCCGGGCGGAGTGCTGGTTCATCATTTATTTTTTGGAGTGGGGATCGCTCTGCCGGCGGCGTTCGTTCTGGCGTTTGGCGCGCGCGGGCGGCGGACGACAGTGCTGACCCTGATGGCTTTGGGAATTGGCAGCGGGATGATACTGGATGAAGTGACGTATCTGGTGCTGACGAAGGCGAGTGATGCGGACTATGTTTCGCGCACATCGCTATTTGGAGCTATCGGATTTATTTCACTGGCAGTGATTTTGCTGCTTGCGCTTTACCGGACGCACCGCGGCTAGGATTGCTGCGCACTGATTGTGACAGCTACGTAACGCAGCGGAGTGGACGCCCATGTTACGATGGCGAAATGTGGCGCGGGTCATCGGCTCTGGGGCTGGTTGCAATCCTTCTGGGTTTCGCGGAAATAGGAGCTGCCCAACAGGAGCCGAAACCAAAAGAGCTTCCGGATACTCCCGCGGCAAAACAGGAAAGCGCGCCAGCGAAACACGAAAATCCTCTAAGCGAAACGATCCAGATTCTGGGACGGCGATCGATATTCTTTCCGGATTTGGCGACCAGCCCCAAGCCGCTTACAATCAAACAAAAGTTTGAACTTTCCGGAGACGAAAGCATCGCGCCTTCGCGGCTGGTGAGCTCGGCGCTGGGGGCGGCGCTCGGGCAGGCGGCGGATACGCTTCCAGGTTACGGGCAAGGAATGAGCGGCTATGGGAAGCGCTTTGGTTCTTCGATGGCCAGCGCCGCGTCCGATCATTTCTTTGAAACGTTTCTGCTTGCTTCGCTGCTGCATAGGGATCCACGGTACTTTGTGGCGCTGCGCGGAGGCGTGGGCTACCGCATCAAGTATGCACTGAGCCGAACGGTGGTTACGCGCGCGGACGACGGCAGATCAGCTGCGAACTGGCCGGGAATTCTCGGCCCGCTGCTGGCGGAGAGCCTGGCGAACAGCTATCTGCCGGCAAAAGAACAAACGGCGGGGCGAACATTCCGGCGCTACGGATTTCGCCTGGGCTTGAACGCGGCGAGCAAAGTGGTGCGGGAATACTGGCCGACCATTTTCCGGAGCTTGCGAATTTCGAAAATTGCGCCGGGTGCGGCGCCTGATCCGGGGCCGGCCTCGCCTTTCGAGCCTCGCGCGCCGCGGGCGTGATTTCGAACGCAGACACGCGGAACGAAAACGCGCAGGAAGTATTACAATAAAAGAACGGGGCCGTAGCTCAACTGGATAGAGCGAGAGTTTCCTAAACTCTAGGTTGGCGGTTCAAGTCCGCCCGGTCCCACCAGATTGCAGAGAATAGAGATCAGAGAACAGAGATCAGAAGGACTTATTGTTCCGCACATTGTCGCTAATCGACCGGCTTGACGTCTTGCATTAGGGCGAAAAAACCTTCGGCTAGAGTGGGGTGGATGTAGACGGCGCCTTTGAGCAGGGTGTAGGGCTGATTCGCGAGTATGAGCGTGCCAAGGATTTGCACGAGCTCGCCGCCTTCGGAGGCGAGGATGGAAGCGCCGAGGATGCGGTCGTTGGAAGCGTCAACGACGAGCTTCATGAGGCCGGCGGTTTCGCCGCGCTCGATGGCGCGGGCCACGCTGGTCATGGGACATTTTCCGATTTTCAGCTTGTAGCCTTTGGCGCGAGCTTCTTTTTCGGTGATGCCGACGCCGCCGAGCTGCGGGTCAGTGAAAACGCAGTACGGCACGAGGCGGTTTTCGATGCTGAGATTTTTTCCCTCGATCAAATTTCCATAGACAATTTGAAAATCGTTGTAGGAGAGATGGGTGAAGGCGGGACCGCCTTTGCAGTCGCCGAGGCCCCAGACGCCGCTGACGTTTGTCTCGAGGCGACCGTTCACCTTGATGTAGCCGCTCTTGTCGGTTTCGACGCCGGCTTTGTCGAGGCCGAGGTCATCGGTGTTGGGGCTGCGGCCAGTGGCGACCAGGAGATGCGAGCCAGTGACACTGGAAGCGCCGGCCGGCGATTCGAATGACAGCGTGACGGAGCCATTTTTGTTTTCGACGCAAGTGGTGCGGGCGTTGAGGAGGAACTGGATGCCTTCGGCTTCGAGGGCTTTTTGCAGCTCGGCGGCAATTTCGGGATCTTCACGGGAGACGAATTGTTTGCCGGTGTGGAGAACGGTGACGCGGCTGCCGAAGCGGCGGAACATCTGTCCAAATTCCAGGCCGATGTAGCCGCCCCCGAGAATAAGGAGATGTTCGGGAAGAGTGGTGAGCTGCATGACGGATTCGTTGGTGAGATACGGGACGCTGTCGAGGCCGGGGATTGCGGGGATGCTGGGACGGCCACCGGTGTCGATGAAGATCTTTTCGCTCTCGAGGAGATCGTCGGCAACTTTAAGTTGATGGGGAGCGACAAAACGCGCATGGCCGCGATAGAGGCGGAGGCTGGGGCGCTTGTCGACTTGTTTCTGCTGGCCGGAGCGGAAACTGAGGACAACTTCGTCCTTTTGGGCGACGATTTTGGGGAGATCGACGGAGACGTTTGAAGCGTTGACGCCCCAGCGTGCGGCATTGCGGGCGTAGTAAGCAACCTGTGCGCGATGGACCATGGTCTTGGTGGGCGTGCAACCGACATTGATGCAAGTGCCGCCGAGATATTTTTTCTCGATGAGAGCTACCGACCAGCCGAGATCGGCAAGTCGATGAGCGAGAGGATTGCCGGCCTGGCCGGAGCCGATGATGATGGCGTCGAACTTCATGGAGGACCTCCGGTGTGTCCGCAGCAAGAGCGGGCGTGTTGCGCTGGGAATGGGATTCTAGCGGTCTTTTCGCAAAATGACGATCTGGCATGACATGGGAACGGCAGGATTGACGGCGCGGAGGCGGCGGCGTAGCGTAGGAACGATGGCGATGAGCATTGCAACACGGATGCGAAACACGATCTGGCTGGCGCGGGCGTGCGGATTTGTAACGATGTTGGCGCTGATTGTGACACCGGTGTGCGCGCCTCTGTGCGCTGCTCAAGTTTGTTCGCAAGCTTCAGTATCGACCACATCGGAAGCGCCTTGTCATCTCTCCGGCGCGATACACGGCGACACTCCTCAGATCCATGCGGTGCAGAGTTGCGGAGGGGGTGAATTGCCAGCGGCAGTTTTGAGTTCCTCGATCAAGAGTGACACGTTGCGGGCGAGCGGCGCCGCGACGATTGTTGATAGCTTCGGGACTTTGCCGCAAGAATTTCCCGCGCGGCACTCGCGAGCGAGCGGGAGTTGCGTTGCCGGGCCGCCCTTGGCGCGTTTTTCTGCAGCATTTCTCTTCAACGGCGTCCTCCGAATCTGAGTCCTTCCCTTTAGAAAACTGAAAACAGGTGCATTTGCGCCGCTGTGACGGGATTTGCCGAATTATCAACGACCGTTTGTGTGACAGCATGCCGCAGGGAAGTTCCCTGCCCTTCTTCCAAAAACAGATGCTTTTCCGGTGGGAAAATTCAGGAGGCAACATGAGTGGCACACGAAGAAAGTTCTTTCAGGATGCGGCAGTGTTTGGGGCGGGATTATTTGGATTGCGGGAGACCTTACGCGCCGACGCGCCTGAGAATGCGTTTCAGACTCCGCGCGAGAATGAGAATGGAAGGCATCATTCTCCTTATGGGAGCCACGGGCCGCATGCGAGGCCAGCAAAGGCCGCAGTGCGCGAGGAGGCGTTGCCGATGGTGACGTCGGACGTGGCGGATTTGGCGCATGAAATGGAGGGCGGCGTAAAAGTGTTTCGGCTGACGGCGGAGCCGGTGAAGAAGAAGATCGCGCCCTTCAAGACGATTGATGCGTGGGGATACAACGGCAACTGCCCTGGGCCGACGATTCAGGTGCAGCAGGGCGACCGCGTGCGCGTGGTGTTTGAGAACCGGCTGCCGGAGTCTACCTCGATGCACTGGCACGGGCTGGAATTGCCGATCGAGCAAGATGGCGTGCCATACATCAGCCAGAAGCCGGTGGCACCGGGAGAAAAATACATTTACGAGTTCACAGTGCATCAGGAAGGGACGTTTTTCTATCACGCGCACAGCGCGATGCAGGAAATGATGGGGCTGATCGGATTTTTCGTGGCGCATCCGGAGAAGGAACACGCGCCGCGGGTGGATCATGACTACGGATTGATATTGCAGGAGTGGGCTGTGCTGCCTGGAAATACTGTTCCGAATACGGCGTCGATGGAATTCAACTGGCTGACGTTCAATGGGGTTTCGGCGCCGATGACGACGCCGCTGCTGGCGCGGCTGGGAAGCCGGGTGCGGCTGCGCTTCCTGAATCTGGGAATGGACCATCATCCGATGCACCTGCACGGGCACCACTTTGTCATTACCGGCACGGAAGGCGGGCGGGCGCCGGAATCGACGTGGTATCCGATGAATACGGTGCTGGTGGGCGTGGCTCAGGCGCGGGTCGTGGAGTTTGAGGCGAAATATCCGGGCGCGTGGATGATTCACTGCCACCTGCCGCACCACATGATGAACAGCATGATGGATCTGCTGCGCGACCGGCAGATTCAAACGGCGGATCAGACGGAAACGAAAGCCATGGGGCAGATGGAGTCACTGGCGATGAGCGTGCCGTTCGAACATGTGCATCCTTCGCCGATTGCGGCAAATGCGGAGAGCGTGCCTGGGTTTCCGCAAGATGCATTTCAGGAAATGGGGATGGATGAAGTGGTCGAGAAGCCGGAGACACATGGGCTGCCGAAGAATTGGAGCGCGGGAATGATGGGGATGATGACGATGGTGCGGGTGCTGGCGGACAAAGAGTATGACGCGATCGTTGAGAAGAAAAAGCCCCCAAGCGCGATGACAAAGGGAGATCTTCATCATGAATCGTAACAGCGGGGAAAAAGACTTAAGGCAGAGTTCGCAGAGAACGCCGAGGGCGCAGAGAAGAAGTGGAGACATCAGGAGAAATACGATGAGATGCGTGGCGGTTTTTATCGCGAGCGCGATGGCAGTGGCAGGCGGGGCGGGAGCGCAGGAAATGCAGATGCCGAAGCAGCCACAGGGTCAAAGCATGCGAATGCAACCGGTGATGGTGGCGTATCCGAGGATGGGGCGGGCGCAGGAGCAGGCGCGGGGGACGCTGGTTACGCTCGAGCAAGTGGAGAAGATTGCGGGTGATTCGAATCCGACGTTGCGTCAAGCGGAGGAGGAGATTCGCGCGGCCAAGGCGCGGCGGCAGCAGGCGGGATTGTATCCCAATCCGACGGTGGGTTACACGGGCGACGAGATTCGCGGGGGATCGGTGGGCGGGGGGAAGCAGGGATTTTTTGTGCAGCAGAGCCTGGTGACGGGCGGAAAGCTGGGACTGAGCCGCGACGTTTATGGAAAAGACGTGAAGCTTGCAGAGATTGAGGCGGAGGAACAGAAGATCCGGGTACAGAGCGCGGTGAAGATGGCGTTCGTGCGCGTACTGGCCGCACAAGAATTGCTCGAAGCACGCCGGGACCTGGCGAAGATTGCGCGAGATGCGTCAGAGACTCAGAAGCGTTTAATGAATACAGGGCAGGCGGATGAAAGTGAAGTGCTGGAGGCAGAAGTGGAAGCGCGACGGATGCGCATGTCCGCGCGAATGCAGGAGAACACTTTGCGGGAAGAGTGGCGGTCGCTTGCGGCGGTGATCGGGCAGCCGGAAATCCCGCTGGCGACGGTGGCAGGAGATTTGGAGAAGGATTGGCCGGAGCTGAATGAGGAGCAGGCGGTGGAGGCGATCGCCAAGGAGAGTCCGGCGGTGAGAATCGGCGACGCAGCGGAAGCGCGTGCGCAGAGTGCACTTGCGCGCGCTAAGCGCGAGGTGATTCCAGACGTTTCCGTTCGCGGAGGAATGGAATACAACCACGAGGCGCTGGGGAGCGTTCCGTTCGCGAAAGGCTGGGAAGGAATTGCGGAGGTGGCAGTGCAGATTCCGTTATTCAATCGGAACCAGGGGAACACGGAAGCGGCGCGGGCGGATATCGATCGCACGGGTCAAGAGAAAAAGCGTATCGCGCTGACGCTGCGGGAGCGCGCGGCATCAGTGGTTGATCAATACGCGAACGCGCGCTTGATGGCGTCGGAGTACCGCGACGAGATACTTCCGCGTGCGAAGAAAGCTTACGGGCTGATGGTGGACAAGTATGGGCAGATGCTGGCGTCTTATCCGCGGGTGCTCGACGCGCAGAAGAAACTATATGAGTTACAGATCGAATATATTGACGCGCTCGAAAGTGTGTGGAGCAACGGAATCGCGCTGCAAGGATATCTGCTTACGGATGGACTTGAGGCGCCAGCGCGGCCCGGAGAAGTGGATCGCCCGGTGCGCGAAACCAACGTGCCGATGCCGGACCCGGCGACGGGAGTGCGGCGGCCTTGAAGAAAAACTGTGCCGAAAGACATCTCATGGTTCGAAGGTCGCGACACGCGGCCGTGAACCTAGAGAAACGCGCATTCCATAGAAACCCAATCCTAAAACGACAAGAAGGACCAAGACTCCGCGGCCGGCGTACCACCGGCTGAAGTCGAGCGGAAACGGCGTAAATAGCAATGCAGCATTGGAAAAAAACAGGAGGATAGTGGCGAGCAAGCCGAGCCGAAGCAAAACGTAGGCCAGGAGTGCGCCCGACAGCATTGACGCCGGCAATTCAAGAGCATAGTTCAAACCGGAAATGTTCAGTGCAGCCCAAAGCAGGCAGACAACTACGGCAACAATCCACTTTCTGCGCGTGAGCCTGCCCAAGAGGAACAAGACCGATAATGCTCCCATGCCGTTTATGACTGCGTCCGCAATCGCCTGCAAAGAATCGCCAAGAAATGCGGGCAGTGCTTCGAGTGCTCCGGGGACGAAATTCGGCGTCATGCCACGAACGGCGAAGTAATAGGGCGAAGCGCTCAGGGAGACCCAAAGCAGCGCGTGCACCGAACCAAGAAGTATTCCAAGAAACACATCACGGCCAACGAGCGGGTCGGTGAATCTTCCGGAGAGCAGGCGCGCCCAGGAAACGAGAAGTTCGGGCCAGGCGCGGCGAACATATGGCTCCAAAGCCAGATAATAGACTGCCTGAGCCAAAGGTATCGCCGCGGCAAAGCCTACGGTATGAGTGAGCCAGTTCCATTCGTAGCCGATGTCAAACAAATGGTGGGAAGTTAGCGTGAAGAATACGAATTCGATTCCGTAAACCGTCACGGCAAATCGAAACACGCCTCGCCGATCTCCGCGGCCGGAACGAAAATTGCGATATGCAAAATAAGAAGAAAAGAGGATAACCGTAATTCCCAAGACCCCAAAGAGCGCGGCCGCGAATCGATTGCCGCCGGGAGTCCAAGCCTCCACCATGCGCGAAGGAGTGGGGTCGGGGCCGACCACTTGAAAATAGACAGGCTTCCCCTGGAAAGAAGCCGCGTGAACTTCGAAGGGCTGCCCCTCCATTTCCCCTTTCCAGGACTGGATACGATCCGAAGCGACATCCGGTGCCCAGACTGGAGTTATTGACGTGAGGCTTTCGGGAGAAACACCGGCGGCTTGCCAAAACGGTTTCCAGTCGGGATTGGCGTTGACTGAGGAAGGCTCGATTCTCTGCTGGGGAATCCTGGAAAAATAAAACAAGCGGCCCTGCATGTCGATCGTGACGGCAATCTCTCCGGAATAGTACGGAGCCGGTTGTAGCCATTGAATTCTGTGCAACGAGGGGCTTTCAAGGGGCCTGGGACTCTGCCGGTATCCAAAGCGCAGCACGGTCGGGTAGAAGGACCCTATCTCGCGGTAGCGCTGTGGCGCGGCAACTTTGCTCAATCGGCGGTCGATATCTGTCGGTACGACAAACCACCAGGCATGATCGGCCGGCGGAGGAACTTCTCCCAAGGTGGATGCCAGCTCGCGCGAGCGATCGATGAGAGAATCAGGCGACTTGCCAGGCGGCACCAGATTGATGACGTTGGCGTAGTTGGAAAAATAGACTGTCGTGGCCAGAGTGACAGCCAAAAACAAAGCAAGCAGCAGTGCAGTGGATCGAGAGAGCGCTCCTTCTTCGCCGGAGGCCGCCACCATGTCAGGGGAAGGGGTTTCGCCAGCGGCGAGCACGGCGGCTAGAGTGTCGCCACCGGGCAGAGCGGCCGAAACGGCCATGGCGGAAACGGGCCGCTTGGCGGGATCTTTTTCCAGGCAGCGCAGAATAATGGCTTCGACCCCCGGCTCCAAGTCGCGCACTTTTTCTCCGGGCGGCTGCGGGATAGCAGTCAGGTGCTGCTGGCGACATTCGGAAAAGCTCGCGCCCTCAAAGGGACGCTTGCCGGTGTACAACTCATAAAGCACCAAACCAAGAGCGTAGAGATCGGTGCGCGGAGTAGCCAGGTCTCCGCGAAATTGTTCGGGCGCCATATAGGCAGGCGTTCCAACGGCTTCGCCCGTGTCTTCGTTCGTTCGAATGGCGAGGCCGAAGTCCGTGATGTGCGCATGGCCTCGGCCGTCGACGAGGATGTTCGAAGGTTTCAGATCTCGATGCAAAATCTGGCGGGAATGGGCGGCGGCGAGCCCGGCACAAATTTGCTGCGCGAGCTCGTTGGCTTTCAGTGCCGGAAGCCTGCCGATGCGCCGGAGCAGCGAGGCCAAGTCTTCTCCGTCGACATACTCCATCGAGAGGAAAGTGCGGCCTTCGTGTTCGCCGATGTCATAGACGCGGCAGACGTTGGGATGAGCAATTTGGCGGGCGTTGCGTACTTCGCCGCGGAAGCGCTCCAGGGCATCCTGATCCCCGAGCATGCCCTTCGGAAGGAATTTCAATGCGACAGCTTGGCCAAGCTCCAAGTCGTCGGCACGATAGACCTCACCCATGCCGCCGCGGCCGACCAGGCTGACAATCCGGAAACGATTTACGAGGATGGCACCGGGAACAAAACCGCCATGGTCGGGGGAGGACGAGCGGGAAGATGGAGTGCTCCGCGGCGTCGCTGGCGAGCGTCTGAGAGGAGAAGGAGCCTGGCTATCGGAGTCAATCGTGGGGAGTTGCGAGACGGAGGAAGTCGGGCGGCCGCAAGAAGAACAGAAAGCGACATCTTCGGCGATGGGCGAGGAACAATGAGAACACTTTGGCATGCGTTGGGTCGTTGCGCGGCAGGATTGTACCAGCGGGGAGGGGTCATGCCGCAGGAATTCATCCGGAACGGCTGTGTAGAAAGGTTTGAAGGATGGAAAGGAAGTCGATCGCCAGACCAAAAGTACCAGTGCGGGTATCGAGTGCGAAACACTGGTACTCCAGTAGCGTTGACCGACAGAAAATTCAGTGGGTACTGTCAAGATAGGGCGCCCGGGTGTCGGCGGATAGGTGTCCGCCGCTAAACATCAGGAAACAGAGGAAATACGTTTCGGACGGGCGGACGATATCCCTTCACGAGCAGGGGAAGCTCCGCTCGGCGAAGCGGATGTGTAAAGGAAGGCCGTCTTTGGGGAACGGCAACTGAAGTAACGATGACAACTGTAACAAAAGCCGGAAGATACGAGTTCCTCGGAGAGTTGGGCCGGGGAGCCATGGGCGTGGTGTATAAGGCCATGGATCCGGTCATTGGGCGCACGGTGGCGGTCAAGGCCATCCGGCTGAGCGCGGAAGGCACGGGGCTTTCGCGGCCGGAACTGCTGGCGCGATTCCAGACGGAGGCACGCGCCGCGGGATTGCTGACGCATCCGAACATCGTAGTGGTGTTCGATGCTGGCGAAGAAGACGGGCTGTACTACATCACCATGGAATTGGTGGAAGGAAAGAGCTTGCAGGCGCTGCTGGACAGCGGGCAGGCGTTTCCACTGCCGCGGACGCTGCGCATCATGGAGCAGACGTGCAGCGCGCTGCAGTTTGCTCACGAACGCAATGTGGTACACCGCGATATCAAGCCTGCCAACCTGATGCTGACGGCCGACGATACGGTAAAGGTCACGGACTTTGGCACGGCGAAGATTCTGCAGTTTGGCACGGTGCAGCAGACGGCGCACGTGATGGGCACGCCAAGCTACATGTCGCCCGAACAAGTGAAAGGCCGCGCGGTGGACGGCCGCAGCGACATTTTTTCGCTGGGCGTAATGCTCTACGAGATGGTTACGGGAGAAAAACCGTTCCCCGGGCAAAACATCACCACGGTGATTTACAAAATCGTGAACGAAGATCCGGTCCCGCCGCGCCAAATTGATCCGTCGATTCATCCGGGGATCAGCGCGGTGGTGATGAAGGCGCTGGTGAAAGAGCCGGAGCAGAGATACCAGAGTTGCCGGGAAATGCTGGAAGATTTGAAGAATTACCGTGCGATCACCGCGGGCGGCAATCCGCAGTCGACAATGATTGTGGGCGGAGGTTCGCCGGCGGCGACGATGATTTCCGGAAATGCGAGCGGCCGAGGGATGGGCGCGGAGGAACAAAGCGTCGCCGCAACGACGCACTCGTTGAATGCGCGGGCAACGAGCCCGGGACAAACTCCGGTGGTACGCAGAACGGGAACGATTGCCCCTGCGCTGGCACAGGAGCCGCCGAAAAAGAAGAGTGTGGTTGGATCGATTTTCCTGGGGCTCCTACTCATGGGAGTCATCGCCTATGGTGGGATGAAGATTAGGCCTGTATTCCAAGCAGCGCGGGAACTACATGATGCGCAGGTGAAAGGCAGCAACCAGTCGCCCACTGCCGCGACGAATTCGAATGCCGGTGCGGAGAATCAGGGCGCGAATCCGGCGGCCAACGGAAGCGAAACCGAGACGACGCCGCAGCCAAAAGATTCAGCGGGCGCAGCCGCATCTGGGCCGGAAGTAAAACCGGTGGAGGCGAAACCGGAAAAGGCCGCGGCGAAGAAACCAGAGTCCACGATCAGCCCCAAAGCTGCGGAATACAAGGGGCGCATTGAGCAGGCCATTGCTGACAAAGGGTTGAGCGGGCGCGCGAGAGTGCAAGCGGCAGGTAATACGCTGACCGTTTCAGGGAAACTCCGCTCGGCGGAATATTCCGCGCTGTTGAGCTTTCTGCGCAAAGTTCCAGCGGATGTGCGCGTCATTGATCATGTCGAGTATGAGGACGCAGCCGCTGCCGGCGGAGAAGGCGGACACCCAGTTCCTGAGGCGGGCCGAGGCGCGATTCACGTGGTTGTGGACGTCATCGGGGCCACCGCAGTTCTGCGTGGTGCCGCCGCTCGAGCCGTGGGCAAGTGCGATGCACCATGCAGCTTCAACAATCTCTATCCGGGACAGTACAGCCTGGAAGTGCTGAAGGAAGGCTATCAATCGGTCCAGACAGCGCTGCAAGTGAAGCAGGGCGACGTGCAGGACCAGAGGATCAAGCTCGAATCGCTGGCCAAAGGAATCTACATCACCACCAAGCCGCCAGGCGCCGACGTATTCATTAACGGAGCAAAGCAATCGGGTCAAACACCTGTGAATCTTCCTTTAGCACCCGGTCAGTACAATCTGGTCTTGCGGCTGCCTGGATATGAGGCCTATGCCGGAAGCATTCAGATAAAAGACAACATCCAGACGCAGCTCGATGCAACATTGAATGAAAAATCCGCAGCGCATGTCGCTTGGGCGCAGATTGGTTCTACACCAAAAGGCGCGGAAATCATTATCGACGGGACATCCACCGGGCAATTCACTCCGGCACGCGTTCAGGTGTCCGCAGGGATGCACAACATATTGCTTCGGCTCAATGGCTATCAGCAGGTGAAACGAACGGTGTCGGTGAGCGAGGGTGGCACGGTCCCGATCGAGGAGACACTCCATCCCAAGTAGCGCCAGAAGTATTGAGAAAATGCGAGGTTAGGAGCCCACCAAGTAGACCTTTGTCAGGCTCGTGCCATCTACCGAAAACGTAACAAATTGTTACATTCGTCAGTCAAAAGTTCTAGGACTACACAAGCTATCCTCTCAATATAAAAGACTTAGCAGTGAAAGCTTGGGGCCGGAAGCGTGCTTTCTCTCTTACTGGGACCACCCGGCTCGGAACGGCTTTCTTGAGGTGGCCATGGCAATTCGCAGACACACGGTCACGGCGCGAACGGGCCGACTAAAACAGGAGATGTCCTTGGTTTTGCGGGTCGCATTACCGATTCAAGCGGGAGAGCACGACGCACCGTCGAAGACGGCAGGCGTGGCGGGCTTGCATGTTTTGCAACGACCGATCGTGAGCGCAACCCCACAAAAGCGCGCGGTTGGAATGGATCCGAAGGTCAGCGAAGTACACCGGTCCTTGCGAAGCCTGCATCTGCTCCTGCGTTCAGAACGGCTTTACGAAAAGAATCATCCGCGGCGGCTGGATAGCCTGGATGGTGCGTACGATTCGCTGAAGAATACATCGGAGATTCTCGGCGGGCTGGAAGTGCGAGTCGAACGCGGCGGCCTGGTGGTGCCGAAGATCAGCGACGCACACCTGCCGGACGCGCGCGGAGAAATGCAGGCGCTGGCGAGGCACCTGCAGCAGGCGAAAGTCGTCAATGTGGTATTCTCGAAAAAATTTCATGTGGGCGAACTAGACACGCTGGCGCAGCTCATCAAGGCATCATTGCTAAGATCGGAAGACCCGGCAAAGGGCGCGGACAACGCGTGGTGGCCGGCGCGGCTTCTGGAGCATCGCGTGGAAGGAATCACCGTCAATACGCAAACGGAACGCAGGGTGGACACGGTGCTGGCGAGTCTCATCGCGGCGCTGGTGGCCTATGGCGGGCATTCACCGCGCGACAAGGGCGATGCGCCGATCCAGGTGCCGGATTTCGACGATCTGGTGGCGAGCCTGCGGCTTCTGGCGCGCCTGACTCCTCCGCTGGAGAGCGAGCGCGGACTTTCACCGGAAGAAGCGGCACGGGCAATTCACGGCGCCATGGAAGAAGCTAGCCGCGACAGCGTTTGCATGATGCTCAGTTCCGTATCGCAGTACGGGCCGCGGGAAGGCGAACGACCGCAGCCGTATTTGCTGCGACTTTCCGAGAACATTATTTTTGAATTCCTGAACGCGGAGTTCTCCAGTGGCTCGCTTACAGCCACGTCGGTACGTCCGATGTTCTACCGGCTGGGGGATGTCATTGTAGGCGCTGGCGCGTATTCGGGGCCGCACTCTTCGCAGCATCTTTCTTCCCTGGCGGTTACGTGGGCGACGGATACGCAGCGCGAAAAACTGATCGACCGATTCTGGATGGAGCTGCCTGCGCGGGAGAAGTCAGCGGTGTTGCGCGGAGCGGATGTTTGGTGCGTCCCTGTACCGGCTTTGCAGCAGACGCTGGGCCAGCTGGCAGAAGCCGGCGCGGATGCCCCGCGGCGGGAAGCGCGCAATATCATGCTGAATTATGCGAGGCGACTGGAACATACGGACGCTTCTGCAAGACGCTCTGTTGCGGCAGGACTCAATGAACTGACCTACATCATTGAATCGCTCTGGCCTAATCAAGTGCCGGAGGACCTGAGCCGCGGCGCGATGAAAGCACTGGATAAAGAGACGGCTCCGGAAACTGCGGGGCTGCTGGCCGCATTTGTGGAATCGCTGGGGCGCATTGCGGTGAACCGCGCTGATTATTCGGGGTTCGAAGCGATTCTGACGAATCTGGAACGAGCGCCTCGGGACCAAGAGCACGACCACGTTACAGCACTGGCCAACCGCCTGGTGGCACAGGATCGCTGGCTCTTGTTGGTAGATGCGGCGCTGGCGAACCGCGCGCTTGAACCCGTGCTGCCTCGTTTGTTGCAGCGTGATCCGGAACGATTGCTAGACCGCCTGACGCTTTTGCTGACCGATCCGCGCGGGGCGGAGATGGTGCCAGCGATGGCGCGGCTGGTGCGTACGATTGGCGTGCCGGTGCTGAACCTGCTGGAGACGCGACTGTACGAGGCGCGCCGGCAGCGTGTGACGGCAGCCATCAAGCTGCTGGCGGCGGCAGACCCCGAACGGCTCTTGCGCGGGCTTGCGCGAGCGATGGCCAGCTGGGAATGGAACCTGCAGGATTTGGCGGTGAGCGAGCTTTCGAGGCCGTCCAATTCGGTTTCGGTGCAAAGCGCGGCTTTCGTGTTTTCCGCCATCCTTGCGGACGCTCATCCGCTGGTTGTGCCCATGATGATTGACCAGATCGGACTGGCGCAGGAAACCACGGCCGTGGCGCAGCTGATGGAAATTGCCGCGGGAGAACATGAAATTCTGCGCGACCAGTTTGTGCGCATCAAGGCCATCGAGGCCCTCGGCCGGATGCGGGCTTCGGAAGCGGCAGAACTGCTACGCACACTGGCGGAAGGCCGTGAGGGGCTGACGTACTCTGAACCATCCGGCTTACGTGCCGCGGCGGAAGACGCGCTGGCGATGATTGAAAATCGCCCGTCATCGGCGCGCGTGCGCGCTGCGTATGAATCGGCGGCGCAAACGAATGCGAGTTATGTGATTCCGCGGAGGTACGTGCGCGTGCCTCTGGAGTCTCCACTTCGCGCGCATATCGAAGGGTCGCAGGCGGGCCTGGCTCGCGTGAAGACCATCAGCCTGGGCGGCGCGTATTTGGAATCGCCACGGAAACTCAGCGTGGGGGATTCCATCAAGCTGGAGGTTCGTTCCGGCCTGCGGAAGATCAATTTCACTGCGGTTGTCCGGAATATCGGTCCGGACGGCAGCGGCGTGGAATTTGTCCACATGCGCGACGAGGACCGGGAAAAGCTCCGCAAGCTCGTCCAGCGCAATCTGCAGCTATAGCCTCACCCAATTCTTGCAATTCCCAGTAGTTTCTTGCGCGCGCGCAAATTCCAAATTACGTAGGGCTCCGCCAACGCCGCTCTTCCAATACGACAAACCACAGCTCTTCGTGAATCTTGAACGAACTGCGCAAGCCCGCGATAGCGACAAGTGGCGACATTCCCCTCTACTGTCACCTCGTTCGCACCTTGTCTCTTGCCAGCCTTGGCGTCTTAGCGGATTCTGCGCTGGCCGTGGGTGCTCTGGATTAATGCGTGGTCTTCTTCGCGGGCGAAGGGAAAGCAGTGAGCTACCAGTATTAAACCGGTGGAGAGACTGGAAGTTTTTAGTTGAAAGCAACCATGGATTGCAGTAAAAGCCGAGTAATCAATTGCGTAGGGTGTAAAGCGGCGGGATGCTCCGCCACCGCTAGGGGTAGCGGAAGATTCGCTGGTGCCACGATAGGAGGATTCATGGGACGCAGGAATAGTGTGTGTGGTTCGACCTCGATCGAATCGGAGTCGCGTTTTCGAAGGACCGCATTACAGCGATTCGTGGCCACATTGATGCTGTGCCTGCTGGCCGGGGCCGGCCTGGCGCATGCGCAGGGGGTGAACACAGCTACGCTTTCGGGAACGGTTATGGATCCTCATGGATTGGGCGTGACGGGCGCAAAAGTCAGAGTAACGAATTCGGCCACGGGAGCCGAGCGGACAGCGCTCACCGACGATTCCGGCCGTTATAACTTTGTTGGACTCCCTCCTGGACACTACAGGATGACTGTCGATGGTGGAGCGGGGCTGGCTACCTATGAGGATTCCTCGATCGTGCTCACTGTCGGCCAGGCGGCGGCTCTGGATCCCCAGCTTCAACTCAGTACGCAGGTGCAGAGCATCGTGGTCCCCGCGGCACCCGCGCTGGTGGAGACGCAAAGAGCGGACACGGCCTCAACGATTGATTCGCAGCAGATCACCAATCTGCCGATTGATGGTCGCGGCTACATCAACTTCACGCTGCTGATACCAACGGCAGGCCGTGACAACACTCCCTCGATCGGGGCAGCTCCCACCAGCGGTTTGAATTTTGGCGGCCAGCGCGCGCGTTCGAACGAAGTCTCCGTGGATGGGGCCGACGCTGTCGACAATTCCGTGAACGGGGTGCGCGCCACCGTCTCCCAGGAAGCAGTCCAGGAATTTCAAGTCATCACCAGTAACTATATGCCGGAGTATGGCCGTGCCATGGGCGGCGTAGTCAATATTGTCACAAAATCGGGAGCGAACAAACTCCACGGCAATCTCTTCGGATTTCTGCGGGACAGTGCGATCCAAGCCCAGAACCCCTTCTCGGTAAGGGTCGTCTCTAATGCGCAGACTGGTTTCCAAGCGGTGCCGGTTAAACCTCCCTACACTCGCGTTCAGGCTGGCGCCACCCTGGGCGGACCCATCAAAAAAGACAAGACGTTTTACTTCTTCTCCTACGAGATTACGCGGCGGCACGAAACGGGCTTCTCGAGTATAGGAGCCAACAACTTTGGCTTGGTCCCTACTCAAGCTCCCGCGGCAATCGTGCCGTTTCTTCCCGCAGGTGTGCCCGCGGCAGGTTTGCTGACGCCAGACCAGGCTGCCTTCATCGCCAATTCCAATAATTCATTATCAGATCGCGTTACCATGTACAGCCTGGGTGTATCGAGCTCGGCCGTGGCGCTCTTCGGCAACACTCCAGGTTTCCCAGCCAACTTTTTCCCCACCAGTGGAGCTCCGCTCCCAGCTTCCTATGTAGGACTTGCTTCTACGATCGGCAATTTCCCGGCCTCGGAAGGCACCAGCCTGTATTCTCTGAAGCTCGATCACAACTGGAACACCAATAACAACTCATTTTTGCGTATCAGCGTTGCACCGTCGACGATCTCTGGTATCGAAGTGAACGCAGAGAACCAGAACTTTGGCCAAAATGCCGGCTCTCGCACCTCCGTTCAGCAGACGCGTGATCTTGCTCTTGTCGGGCAGCATACCACTGCCTTTGGCGCCGGCCTGTTCAATGAGTTGCGCTTCCAGTTTGCACGCCGCGGTCTTCACTACGGGTTTTCAAACCTTCCAGGGGGAGACCTGCCAGCAGTCAACATCACCGGGTTTGCTTTCTTCGGCCGCGAACCCTTCTCCACCGAGGACCGCATCGAAAGGCGCTTCCAGTGGACTGACGACCTGACCTGGTCCAAGGGATCGCACACCTTCAAGTTTGGAGTCGACACGAACCTCATTCAATTGCGCTCGGCGAAGTCGCAGATTTTCACCCTAAATTATGGCGGCGTCTACTCCTTTGGCAGCCTGGCGACTGGTCCTTTTGGAGTGACTGCCGCGGATGCACCCAATCTATCGGCAGTTCAAGCCTACGGCGCTGGAATTCCCTCGTCTTTCATTCAAGGAATTGGCCAATCAAAGCGGCCGTTTAACAACAAAGCTCTCGGAGTCTTCGCCCAGGACAGCTGGAAGATCAGCAAAAAACTCACTTTGAATTATGGGGTGCGCTATGACATCGAGTGGACGCCACAGTTCACCCCCTTCGGCACGCTGAACGGTCCGGGCGAGAAAGCGTTCAACGTCGTCGAGGGCATCCCGCTCGATTCGAATAACTTCGCTCCACGCATCGGCCTAGCTTGGGATCCATGGGGGAACAACAAGACGGTCATTCGGGCAGGTTATGGATTTTTCTACGATCATCCGGCACTGGCGTTGGCCTTCCTCTCCACCGCTGAAGATGGCGCGCTCTCGGCTCTCCTCGAGACGGGACCGGGCGCCCCTTCCCCCACTGACCCGAACGCTGCTTCCATTTTCCAAGGCGTCCTTGGCGCACCCTTTACCGACTGTTCCACATCTTCGCCTTTCGCAGCTTGCTACCTGCCCAACCAGCAGCGCTTTAATCCCTTCCAGCCGAATTCACTTTTCGCGAATCAAAATTTTATGAAATTTGGATTCCCCCTCACTTTGTTGCCCTTCACCATTCCCGTGGAGAGAAATTTTCAGTACGGTTTGGCGCAGCAAGCCAATTTTTCTATTGAGCGCGAAATCACCAAGGACTGGAAGATCAGCCTAGGATACAACTACACGCATGGAACGCATCTCGATCGTACGGTGAACATTAACGTGACGAATCCCGCAATGCTGATCAGCAACGACAATAATGCTCTTGCCGTCGGCTTGATCAATCCGGGCACGAACCCCTTGGGCGTTGCGGTGCCAGGATTGAGTCAGATCAATACTCTCTGTGGAGGGGTCATTCCGGCATTTAACGTGCCTGCGCCGAATGCGCTTGGCAACCAAGGGAGCATCGCCTTTGCCACGCCGACAGGGTCACCACTCGTTCCAGGAATTCTGGGCTTGGCGTACTCGGGTCCAAACTGTGGTGGTAATCTGATCGGCTTCATTGGGACGCCCGCGGTATTCAATTATTTTCGTCCTTCAGGGCCGAATCCTTCGTTCGCGGCGCTGGTTCCTGGCGGCTACGGGACGTTAGTCGCTTTGGCACAGGCGGCTGGTTTCCCGGCCGGCTTCCCTGGCCTACAGATTCCATGGAGCGATGTGAACCCCCAAGCCTCCAACGGGAACTCCGTCTATCACGCTTTCACATTCACTGCCACCAAGCGCTTTTCGAATAACTTCCAGTTGCTATCGGGTTGGACCTACTCCCACACCATCGATGATTCCACCGATCTTTCTACTCTGCTCAACCCTCAAGACAATAGCTTTCCGAACCTCGAACGCAGCAATTCCAGCTTCGACCAGCGCCACCGGTGGATTACCAGTGCCGTCTTCCAGAGCCCCCATCAGAGCCGCGATTCAGGCTTCGCAAAGAAACTGCTCGAGGACTTCACGCTGGCACCAGTGATCGAATTCGCATCCGGCCGGCCATACAACGTTTTGCTTGGTTTTGACCCCAATCTGGACTTTGGAACAGCCACTAACCGGCCCTCGGTTCTGCCGGCAGGAACGCCCTTTCCAGGAGCGGTCACCTCGCCGTTCATCAAGGGATTCGAATTCATCATTCCCACGCGATGCATCGACAACACAGGTGCGTCGTTCGGATCCCTGGCCGTTCCGTCCCCGCCTTTCGGCTGCACAGGTAATCTCGGTCGTAACCGATTTACTCGTCCAAACTTCTTCCAGATTGACTTGCGTCTTGCCCGGACGTTTTCCATCTCCGAACGCGCAAAGTTGGAAGTGATTGCCGACGGTTTCAACATGCTCAATCGCTTCAACGCGGGCGACGTCAGCCCGCTTTGCGATCCGACTTCCGGCTCGTGTACGGCGGGCCAACCGACCGCCGCGCTTAGCCCGCGGACTTTCCAGTTCGCTCTGAAGGTGAGCTGGTAGGCGGAGAGTCTCAAGTCGAAAGTCGGAAGTTGGAAGCTCAAAGTAATACAGGCTCCCCAGCCATGTCGGGGAGCCTTCTTCTTTTCCGCGAGAGTTTTTAGAATCGCGATATTGCGAGTAGAGTAAGAAGACTGCTTCCCGTTGACGCATTGGAGAACGAATGACACAAGTTTTGATTGGCGCGGTGCTTCTTGTGGCCGTCCTGGTGCTCTGGCTGGTAATGCAGAATGCCCAGGAGCGGCGCAAGGGCGCGGCCCTGGAAACACAGATGAACGAATTGCGACGGGACTTGCAAACGATTGCGACGTCGCAAGCGCAGAGCACGGGCCAGGTGAAGGCCATCGGGGATAGCGTCTCGCAGCGGCTGGAAAGCGTAACGTCCGCGTTGCAGGAAGGCATCAAGAATTCCGCGCAAATCACAGGGCAGATGACTTCGGACGCGCAGACAAAGATGGCCGGCGAGTTGAAGAGCACGCGCGAGCAGATCAGCCAGATTCAGAAGCAGCTCGGCGAAGTGCAGCTTGCGGGGCAGCAGATGTCGGACACCGCGCATACCCTCGAAGGAATCTTGGGCGGGGCCAAGTCGCGCGGCTCGCTTGGCGAAATTACGCTGGAGCGATTGCTCGAGGATTCCCTTCCGCCCAATCAATACGCCACGCAATACCGCTTTTCGAGCGGCGAGGCGGCGGACGTGGTGATTAAACTCCGAGACAAGAAAATAATGGCCATTGACTCCAAGTTCCCGCTGGATTCCTACCGCAGGATCGCTACCGACGGTGACGATGCGCGGCGTGCTTTTGCCGTTGCCGTCAAGGGCCACGCGGATTCCATTTCGAGAAAATACATCGTTCCAAACGAAGGGACCCTAGATGTCGCGCTGATGTTCGTCCCTTCGGAAAGCGTCTTTCACGAGATCCTAGTCACCGCAGACGGCAAGGGTCAGCTCCTGGATGCCTACTGCCGGGACAAAAAAGTGATTGCCGTATCTCCAAACACGCTCTACGCCCATCTTTGCGTCATTGCCATGGGATTACGCGGGATGCAGATTGAAGAAAACGCCATGCGGCTGCTCGCAAGTTTGTCCGGCATGGAAAAACAGATGGAAAAATTCTCGGAAAAATTCCAAATTCTGGGCAATCATCTCAAGAACGCGCAGCAAACCTACAATGAGTCCGACAAACTATTTGAAAAAGCCGACAGCACTCTGAAGGGTATGCTCGGCGATGGGCCTCGGGAAATGGTTCCGGAGGATTTGCAGGGCCGACTGGCTCTCACCGCCGAGGCCAGCGCCAAGAAGAGCGCTTAGAATCTCTCCACACTTAGAACAGCAAAACCTCTCTTGCTTTGAATTGTCCTTTTTCTAGGTCTACTACGTCATTGCGAATGAGGCGAATGAGCAAGAGCGGGAACCATCCGGATCGAAATCAGAAAACTGCCGTTTTTCCGTCCGGTCAAATCGAAATGAGCAAGATTCTCCGCGCCGCCGGTACTGGAAAGGCGCACGGGATTTCCGCCGGTGAGTTCCGCAATGTCCGGCGACAGGTTGCGGGCTTCGAGGGCGACTTTGGAGGCTGTGCCGCGGATGTGCACGGTGAGTGCACGGTGCTCTCCCGCCTTGAGCGGCGACGAATCCGCTTCCAGTTCGAGCGCGACGAGCGTGATGGCCAGGTGAGGCGCCTGGCGTTTGGCGCAGGAGACCTCGACGGAGGCAGGCCCGGCACCCAAATCCATCGGAGGCAGCACGACAAGTGAGACAGGTGAAGCTGCAAGCACAATCGCCGGCTGACCAGCGACCGTAACCTGGTTGGCATCGGCCTCACCGCAAAAGCCTCGTCCAAGCAACTCAAAACGATCCGTCAACGAAGCCACGCGCGGCGCGGAAGTTATCTCCACCGAAGAGGCTGTGACTTCCGAAGGCGAGAAAATGACGGTCTTGACGCGGTCCGGGCGTCCTTCGATGGAAGCAAACATTACGCCGAGATTCAAAGGAGCGACGAAGAGAGCGCGGCCTGTGGCGTTCGTGGTGAGTTTGTCACCGTTCGAGAAGCTGACGGTTACACCGGGCGTCAATCGTCCGTTGACGTCCAAAACGGCGAGTGTCGCCCGTTCTCCCGAAACGATGCGCCGGGGGAGAAGCAGGATGCGCGCGCCGGACGCTAAGGGCGCCTGTTGCGCAGGTCGCGGAGAAGAAAAAACCTGCGCCACCGCACACAGGATTACCAGCCATACGCCGATTCGAACGAGGCCGCGCCAAAACATGTGTCAGATTGTAGTGGAGAACCTCGGCTCAGCGAAAGCCAGGTGTAATTGCTGCACGGAGGATCGGGAGCCTACGATTTCCCGCGGAGGACCGGCGTTTCGGGCGAATAGAGCAAAACGTTTCTGCCCGGGACTCCCGCCGACAATCGCCGCAACGTGTAAAGAAACGGCCGCGACGCAGATCCCCGGGAAGACCCTTCCAGCCGGTAAAAGCCGTTCTGATAGCGCACCACGCGCGGCGGGATCCAGTCCTCTTTCCGCCGGCATGCGCGGATTTCCATGATTTCCTCCATCTCGTTTCGAAGGGAGCAGATTTCGTCGGGAACCATGGGAAGCCCCCCGACCAGTATTTTTTCTCCAATTGCTCCGAAATATGAGGAGATATTTCCTTGCGCGCCGGTCAGAGTTGCCGCAGCCTCACGCCTGCCGCGCCCGGTCACTAGCCCGATCGCTTTGTCCACCGCAAAGATCGGCAGAATCCCCAGGTTATTCTCAGAGAACGCAGCGCTCACCAGCCGAACCGTACCTTCGACGCCGGCGTAGGCAATCAGCCACGTCAGCGGATGCGTCGCCCAAATCACCAGCGCCGTGAAACCGATTTCGTGATCCGTGACCCCCACGGGCAGTTTTCCAGTCATTGCCGAATCCACACCGTTGCTCACCAGCATCGTCATGTAGTACGAATACCAGTACATCAGCGCGATGAGGGCGATGACCGATTCCCCAAACCCGCTGAGAACCGTCGCGGGGCGCCAAGCCACAGGCAAGGCGGAGAACAGAGATTTGCGCCATCTCTTTGGGAACAGAGCAAGAATCGGTCCAAGGAGATACGTCAGCACTGGATCCTCACGCTCTCCAGTTTAGAAGATGTAGCCCGCCACCTGTCAGTCTTGGCGAGGAATTGAACCAATCAGTACCGCGAAAAGCTGGATTTACTTTCCGGCCAGCCGGTAAATATGCGCGTCGAGAAAAACGCGGAAGAGCTCGGGATCGATCTCCTCATCGCGGACGCAAATCTTAAGGATATCCAGGGCGCGATCGGTGGGGATGGCGCGCTTGTAAGGCCGGTCTGAGGCGGAGAGCGCGTCGTAAATATCGCAGATGGTCATCATCTTGGCCTGGATTGGGATCTGATCGGAATTCAGGCCGAAGGGATAGCCCTTGCCGTTGATTTTTTCATGGTGCGCGCGGGCAATCGTGGGGATGCCCCGGAATTCCGGCGTCCAGGGAATCTGCGCCAGAAAATTAAAGCTATGCACCACGTGCGATTCAATCTGGCGGCGCTCGTCGGGATCCAGCGTGCCACGCGGAATCGAAAGGAAACGTAGTTCCTCGGAGGAGAGGTAGGGGCGCTCCGTGCCGCGCGGATCGCGATAAGTTTTACGCGCGATTTCGGTCAGCATTTCGGAATCGGCCGTAGGCAGTAGCGTCGGTTCGTTCGCTCGGGCGATAAACTCGGCAAACCGATCAAGTTCTCCCAACAAACGGCGCGCTTCTTCGTCGAGCAGCCGCAAGCGCTTTTCCGCTTCTTTCCGTGAAAGTGAGAGAAGTACTTCCACTTTTTGCTGGGAAATACGCGCTTCGATATCGCGGCGGATGTAGTCAAACCGGTCGAGCACGCGCACGAACTGCATGGGGTAGAGTTTTTTCGCCTTGATCAAAACTTCTTCACGCACACCGACCTTGCCGAAATCGTGCAGCAGCGCAGCGTAGCGCAGCTCCTTCATCTGCTCGCGGGAAAAGCGCAGATCGCCGTAAGGCCCGCGCGGCTCACGATCCACAGCCTCCGCCAGCGCCACGGTCATCTCACAAACGCGCTGGGAATGCCCGGAGGTCGTGGGGTCGCGCTGTTCGATGGCCTTCACCGCGGCGCTCACGAAGCCATCGAAGAGGTTCTCGATATCCCGGTACAAGCGCGAGTTTTCGTACGCGACGGCCGCCTGGGAAGCCAGCGAAAGTCCCAGCCGCACGGCGCGCTCCGGAAATGGATGCACCAGGCGGCGCACACTGGCGGCATCGGTGAGCCGCAACTTCGGGATGCGCTTGCAGTTGATCAATTGCAGCACGCCGAGCACTTCGCCCTTGCCGTTCTTCATCGGAAGAGCGATCAAGGAACGTGTGCGATAGCCCGCTTCCTGGTCAAAGGACGAATTGAAATGAAACGGCCGTGGTTTCGGAATGCGGTAGGCATCGGAAAGCTCAATCACTTCCCCGTGCAAGGCGCAATACCCGGCAATGGATTCTTCCGTGAGCGGAAGCGTGTGCTCGCTGAAGGGAAACTGCACGCTGTCGTTTTGGATCAGCTTGAAGCGCAGCGGCGGCGCGCGCAATCCGCGATTCGTGGGATCTGCGTCCCTCTCCACCAGATAGAGCGAGCCGGCATCTGCTCCGGTAATCTCCCGGGCTTTTGTGAGGATCAAATCAAGAAGCAGGCCAACATCCCGCGTTTCGGAAAGAGCGATACCGATGCGGTTCAATTCTTCGAGCTCGTGAGTCGCCTTGGTGACGCTCAGCGTTGCGCCTCGGGCTCGTGGGAAACGTTCCAGCGACGGTTTACTGGTTCGCGGCATAGAAGGATGGCGATGCGCGGCAGAGGCGGGGCGCTCCACGCGAACGGAGAGTATAGCGGAAGCAAGTCCTAGAGGCACGCGGAGCCTGCGGCTGAATGCATCCGTTAACATCCAGAAAGCAAAGAAGATGTCCAATTCTCCCTTTGGCATGTGGCGAAAAGGCGAGTAATCAGTAGGGTTCACAGGCTTTCACAGCAGTTGTGGCTCTGTTAGCGTTGGAACAGGATTGCCGGATATAGGTGTGGGCGGGGTGTAGTCTGCCAGCAGCAACAGGAGTTCGTGTGCGAATTGTGAGTGGTGGCGTGAGCGACGTAGGCCGCGTGCGCACCAACAATGAAGACTGCTTCCGCATCGTCACGGCGCTGAATCTTTTTGTGCTTTCAGACGGAATGGGCGGAGAAGCGCACGGCGAAATCGCCAGCGCGCTTGCCGTCGAGACGCTGGTGAAACATTGCCTCGATACGGAAAAAAATCCGGCGGCGCCGTTCTTCGGCCAGCCCAATCCCGGCTGGAACGCTAGAACCAAGAGGCTTGCGAGCGCCGTTTATCTGGCCAACAAGAATATTTTTCAGTCCGCGGAAGAGCATCCCGAGCAGCATGGCATGGGCGCAACGATGACCGCCGCATGGATTGACGGAACGAAGTTGAGCATCGCGCACGTCGGCGATAGCCGCGCGTACTTGCTGCGCTCCGGCAACCTGCTGCAGCTGACACAAGATCATTCGCTGGTCGCCGAACAAGTGCGGCGAGGCATCCTGACCGCTGCGGAAGCGGAAGAGAGCGACATGCAGAGCGTGCTGCTTCGCGCACTGGGCGCACAGCCGGAGATTGAAGTGGACGCCGAAGAGCAAGTACTCATTGCCCGGGATGTCCTGCTGCTCTGCTCGGACGGTCTAACGCGCATGGTCACCGAGCCAGAAATCGCGGGCACGCTGCAGGCGGAGACGGATCCGACCAGGGCGGCGGAAAGGCTGGTCGCGCTGGCCAACGACAACGGTGGAGCGGATAACATCACCGTCGTTGTGGTGCGGCTCGAAACGGATTCCAAGGGGTGGTTTTCCTGGCTGCGCCGTGGGGCGCAGAAAAAAATGGGTGGAAACGGTTCCACTGGAGGAAAGTGAGATGCCGAAGCTCAGCCTCATGTTCGAAAACAAAATTGTGAAAGAGCTGCCAGTGGGCAGCCGACCGGTAACCATTGGCCGATCTCCGGACAATGATCTGCCAGTCGACAATCTTGCCGTTTCGAATCATCACGCCAAGGTCTACTATGAGGCCGGCCGCTTGGTGATCGAAGACCTTGACAGCCTGAACGGCACGTTCGTCAACGATCTGCGCATCGAGCGCGCCACGCTGCACGACGGCGACAAGATTCACATCGGCAAGCACCACATCAAAGTGGATACCAGCGGCGATGCCCCGGCCGCCGCCTGGGACAGCGGCAAGAAGGCTGTCGCCACTCCGCGCATCAACGAAACGATGGTGCTGGACACCAAGGAGCGCCGCCAGATGCTACAGCAGGCCGCGGCCATGGGCGAATCGATGCAGTTTGCGTCCACTCGCATGAAGGTTCCGACGCTGGTGGTGTTGAACGGAAGGACCGATCAGAAAGAGTATGTGCTCACTAACAAACTCACGGTCATTGGCAAGTCCGCCATGGCTACGGTGAGAATGAAAGGCTGGTTCAAACCCGCGATGGCCGCGCAAATCAATCAGCGCGACGATGGCTATTACCTGGGCCCCGGCGACAAGGTGCCCAACGTGAACGGCACGCCCATTCACGGCCCGGTACGGCTTAACGATGGAGACCTCATCGAAGTCTCCGGAGTGCGGCTGAATTTCATTTTCCGCGAGTAGCGTTCGATCCGCGATGGCAGCTCCGTCAGAGGGTTTCTGGCAGCGGCGGGGCGCATTCGGCCTCTACGAACTCCTGCAGTCCTGGTGGCGCCACCGCGTCTCGTTTCTGCTTAGCCTATCCATTACTTTCTTAGCGCTCCTTCTTTACGTTCTTACTTTCGTTGGAGAGCGGCCCACGCCGATCTTTGAATTCATACAGAGGCTGGAGCTTGCCACCTTGGACACGCGGTTCCGTTATCGCCCGAAAAAATATTCGTATCCAGATTCCAACATCGTAGTTGTCGATATCGATCAGCACGCGCAAGAAGTTCTCGGCCGCTGGCCCTTCTCCCGCACAAACTTCGCCAAAATGCTGGACGTACTGCACGACAACGGCGCCAAAGTGGTCGGTTTCGACATCACCTTCAGCAAGCCGGACCAATCCGCGGCTCCCATTCGCGCACTCTGGGCGGAGCTGGAAGCGCGCATAAAGGCGGGAGAAGCCGTCGATGCAAAACTTTCCGCCGAAGTCCAGCGGCTCGCTGCCTCCTTCGATGCAGACAAACAATTTGCGGCTTCGATTCAACATTTTGGCCCGGTGGTCCTCGGCAATTATTTCCTGTTTACGGAAGCCGACCTGCGAGGGATGGAAGCTTCTACGCTGGACACTTACGCCAATCAGATTGCGTTTTTCGCTTATCCGCCAGCGCATCCGCTCCATCCGGATGCACAAAAGCAGGAGAAAGCCCGAATGCTGGATGTGTTCGGGTATGCCAATCTTTTGCCGCAGGGAGCCGAGGCCAATCTCGATCAATTGACAACTGCCCTCAACGGCGATTTCTCCTGGACCGGTTTTTTCAACGCGCCGCCGGATGCCGACGGCATTGTGCGGAGGACCACGCTGGTTCTTCCCTACGGACGTTCGAAGAATCCTGATGAATGGGACATTTACTCCTCGTTGGATCTGATGACCGCCCGCGCCTACCTTGGAGCGCAGGCCCAGGATATGAACTTGATCTACGGGCCACAGGGGATCGTAGAGATTCGATTTGGCCAGGCGCTGCTCCTGCATCCGGACGGCCGTGGCCAGATGATGATCAACTATCAGGGACCGGCGGGCACGTTCACGCACAAATCCATCGTAGATGTGCTCCAGAAAAATTTTGCTCCGGATACTTTTCAAGGAAAGATTGTATTGGTCGGGGCCACTGCTACCGGCATCGGCGACCTTCGCGGAACTCCCTACGGCGGCACAACGTACCCGGGAGTGGAAATTCATGCCAACGTGATTGACAACATCTTGAATCAGCGATTTCTAAAGTATGGTTTCCGCCAAGCTCTCGCCGACGTGCTCCTGATTATTTTCTTCGGCATTCCTCTGGGGATTTGGATGGCACTGGTTTCGCCGCGCTGGATGTGGTTCGGCGTATCACTGCTTCTGCCCATGATCGCCGTAAATTTCTGGGCATTCCTTCATGGCTGGTGGCTGAACCTGCTCGTACCCGCCCTCACGCTGTCCACCAATGTTCTTCTTGTTTCCCTGTACCGCTCGCTATTCGAAGAAAAGGAAAAACGCCGCGTGCGATCGGCGTTCGGCCAGTACCTGAGCCCGGAAGTTATTCGTCGGCTGCTCGTTAATCCACGATTGGTTGAGCCGAAAAAAACCGACATTACCGTGATGTTCAGCGACATCCGCGGATTCACCACCATTTCCGAGAAATTGGACGCCCAGGACTTGGCGCTGTTCCTCAACCAATATCTCTCGGACATGACCGGGCTCGTCTTCGAGCACCAGGGCACTCTCGACAAATACATCGGCGACGCGGTGATGGCTTTCTGGGGAGCGCCTTTCGAAGAACCCGGACATGCCACGAGAGGGTGCAACACCGCCTTGAAAATGATGGGGCGTGTGCGCGAAATGCAGAAAAAATGGGAAGCCGAGGGCAAGCCGCATCTAGACATCGGCATCGGTTTGAATACCGGCGTGGCCAGCGTGGGCAACATGGGCTCCGCGCTGCGCTACGGCTACACGGCGCTGGGCGATACCGTGAATCTTTCCTCGCGCCTCGAAGGGCTCAACAAAGATTACGGCACGCACATTCTGGTGAATGAAACGACCTATACCGCGGCCAAGGACGACGCCTTCGTTTTCCGCGAATTGGACCTGATCCGAGTAAAGGGCAAGCTGCAACCGGTGATCATTTACGAACTCATCGGCCGCACCGGGGAGAGTTCCGTCTACGGGACACCCGACGAAGTGCGGGCGCGCATCGAGCTCTTCCAACGGGCTCGCGAACTCTACCGAAAGCGGCGTTGGGAAGAAGCCCAGAAGACTTTCCAGATTATTCTCGATAAGTGGCCCGATGACGGCCCGTCGCGCACCTACTGGAAGCGCTGCCAAGACTATCTTTTCGACGAACCGCCGACTGGATGGGACGGCGTGTTCACTATGACCCACAAATAGCCGGCGTTTCTGTACCATTCAGCTCCTTACCACCCGCTCTTGAGAGCGTCCAAATTGGATGGAGTGTTCCTTGTGCCCTGTGTCAAGATGTGGGCATCGAATGTGGGTGGAATGAGTTGCTCATTTCCACTTAAGGCTCTAAATGCCACGCTGTGTTGTACTTAGAAGCATTTGTGATGCGACCTCGATGGGCTTTACCAGGGATCGCCGAAGACTCGCGCCGTCGTTCATTCAGGAAGTCATTCCGTCGATGTTGTGCATTGAAACAGCAGACGTACCCAAAGAAATGCCTCCGCGAATCTAAGAGGAATTAGGGATGAAGTACGATGCCGGCGGAGGCAAGTGCGAGGCTGCTCATTCCGCTGGCGCAAAGGAATGAATTAAGACTCTATGTGGATTGTCCGATTAGCGCTCTCGAGGCCCTATACCTTTGTGGTGATGGCGCTCGTCATCATTTTGCTGACGCCGGTAGTTCTGTTGCGAACCCCCACGGACATTTTCCCGAACATCGACATCCCGGTCATCTCCCTGGTCTGGACCTACACCGGCTTGGAACCCCAGGAGATGGAACAACGCATCACCTCCAACGTCGAACGTGGCCTGACGACACTGGTGAATGACGTCGAACACATCGAGTCGCAATCGCTTCCCGGCATCGCGGTCATCAAAGTGTTCTTCCAGCCAGGTGCCAATATCCAAACAGCGCTCGCGCAAACCGGCGCCATCTCGCAGACTTTCTTGCGGTTTCTACCTCCAGGAACCACGCCGCCCCTGGTCATCATCTATTCCGCTTCGACCGTTCCGGTCATCCAGATTGGCTTGACCAGCGACACCCTCAGCGAGCAGCAGCTTTTCGATTTCGCAAACAATTTTATTCGTACGCAGCTCGCTACCATCCCCGGCGCAGCCACGCCATTCCCTTATGGCGGCAAGCAGCGGGTTATCAGTGTGGACATCGATTCGACCTCTCTGCAATCGAAAGGACTTTCCGCGGTTGACATCGTCAATGCCGTGAATGCGCAAAACCTCATCCTCCCGGCGGGCACCACAAAAATGGGCCCCCTCGAATACACCGTGGAGATGAACGGCAGCCCTCAGACCGTCGAGGAACTCAACGATCTGCCGGTGAAGACGGTCAATGGCACGACCATCACGATGCGGGATGTCGCCCACATTCGCGACGGCTTTTCTCCCCAAACCAACGTCGTGCTTGCCAATGGGCAGCGCGGCGTGCTCATGAGCATTTACAAGACCGGGAGCGCCTCGACGCTGGACATCGTCGACCGCGTCAAACAGATGCTCGAATACAACAAGAGCTCGCTCCCCGAAGGCATTCATGTTTCCACTTTCTTCGACCAGTCGGTCTACGTCCGCGCTTCCATTCAGGGCGTAATTCGCGAAGCCATCGTCGCCGCATGCCTCACCGCGATCATGATCCTGCTGTTCCTCGGAAACTGGAAGAGCACTTTGATCATCGCGATTTCCATCCCGCTTTCCATTCTCGTCAGCATCCTCTGTCTCAGCGCGCTCGGCCAGACCATCAACATCATGACTCTGGGCGGCCTGGCCCTCGCGGTCGGCATCCTGGTGGATGACGCCACCGTCGAAATCGAGAACATCAATCGCAACCTGGCCATGGGCAAGGAAACCGTGCAGGCCATTCTCGACGGCGCCCAACAAATTGCTGTGCCGGCCTTTGTTTCCACGCTGTGCATCTGCATCGTCTTCATTCCCATGTTTTTTCTCTCCGGTGTGGCCAAATTCCTGTTTGTTCCGCTTGCGGAAGCCGTGAGCTTCGCCATGCTGGCTTCCTATATGTGGTCGCGCACTATCGTCCCGACGCTGGCCATGTATCTCTTGAGCTCGGATGACGAATATCACCCCGAGGAACACCTCGGAGAAAAAATGGGGCTGTTCCGCCGCTATCAACAGGGCTTTGAGCGGAATTTTGAAAAATTTCGTGAAGGTTATCGAAGGGCGTTGCGAGTCTCGCTGCACTCACCATGGCTCTTCGCCGCGTGTTTTCTGGGCTTCTGCGTTTTCTCCACTCTGCTGGTGGCCGTGCTCGGGCGCGATTTCTTCCCAGGCGTTGACGCCGGCCAGATCCGCTTGCACATGCGTGCGCGCACCGGCCTGCGCATCGAAGAGACTGCAAAACTCGCGGACCAGGTTAATGGTGTAATCCGGGAAACCATTCCGAAGGACGAGCTCACGACCGTCCTCGACAATATCGGTTTGCCTTACAGCGGCATCAACCTGAGCTACAGCAACGCCGGCACCATCGGAACTTCCGACGCGGAAATCCTCGTGCAACTGAAAGGAGAACGCGGCAAGGCTACAGGGGCGTACATCAACGATTTGCGCCAGAATCTTCCGCAGCGTTTTCCCGGCGTGCAGTTCTTCTTTCAGCCTGCCGACATCGTGACGCAAATTCTAAATTTTGGCACTCCGGCGCCCATTGACGTGCAAGTGACCGGACTAAACCAGCATGGAAATTATTTGATCGGAGAGAAACTTGCCAACGAATTCCGGCACATCCCCGGTGCCGTGGACGTGCATGTTCAGCAGGCCTTCGATAGTCCCACGCTGTTCATGGAAATCGACCGGGCCAGAGCTCAATCCGTGGGCATGCAGTCCCGCGACGTCGCGCAGAATGTGCTCGTTTCCCTGAGTTCCAGTTTCCAGACCAGTCCGGCTTTCTGGCTGGATCCCAAGAATGGTGTGGAGTACAGCGTGGCCGTGCAAGAACCGCAGTATCGAGTCGACTCCTATCAGGCGCTGCAGAACACTCCGATCAGCGGGAGTTACCCTGGCGCGGCGCCCCAGATACTCGGGAATCTTGTGCAAACTCGAACGACGGCGCGGCCCGCTGAGATTTCGCACTACACAACGGTGCCGATGATCAACGTGTATGCCGCAGTGGACGGCCGCGACCTGGGCGGCGTCGCGGATCAAGTGGAGAAGGACGTCCGGGCCATCGAAAAAGAGTTGCCCAGGGGCAGCCACATCGTCACGCGCGGCCAAGTTCAAACCATGAAAAGCTCTTTCACGGGCCTCGGCGTCGGGCTGATCGGCGCGATCGTTCTTGCCTATCTCCTGATCGTCGTGAATTTTCAGTCCTGGCTCGATCCTTTCATCATTATTACCGCGTTGCCCGGCGCGCTGGCCGGCATCTGCTGGATGTTGTTGCTGACCCACACGACCCTCAATGTGCCGTCGCTGACCGGCGCCATCATGTGCATGGGCGTGGCCACGGCGAACAGCATTTTGATGGTGTCCTTCGCGCGCGAGCAGATGGAAGAGGGCAAAAGCGCGCGTGATGCCGCCGTTGAAGCAGGTTTTGTGCGCATACGGCCGGTGCTTATGACTGCGCTGGCCATGATCATCGGCATGGTACCCATGGCCATCGGACTCGGCGAGGGCGGCGAGCAAAATGCTCCACTGGGACGTGCGGTTATCGGCGGGCTGATTTTCGCCACCTTTGCGACGTTGTTTTTTGTGCCCTGCGTTTTCTCCATGATTCACGGCCGCCGGGAGCGCAGAGCGCCGCACGATGGCGCGCCAGCCCCGGCATCGGCCTGATGCTTTTCGATGTGGAACTGAATATGGAAATTAGGTGATGATGGAAGGCGGAGTTTAGATGGAAACTGAACACCAAGAGCGGCCACACAACAAAGGCACCCGGTTCTTCACCATTCTTTTCGCTTTGGTGATCGTGTTGGTGATTCTGGGAGCGGTCACGCTGTTCCAGCGCCGCTCTCAGTATCAGGCGCTCGCCAAGGAAACGGAAACGCTGGCGATTCCCACGGTAGCCATATTCCATCCTACGACGGAATCTTCGGAAGAAGAGCTCGTCCTCCCCGGTACGATGCAGGCCTACGTCGAATCGCCCATCTACGCGCGCACCAACGGTTATTTGAAAAAGTGGTATCACGACATCGGCAGCCGCGTGCACCAGGGCGACTTGCTTGCGGACATCGACACGCCGGAAGTGGATCAGCAGCTTTCACAAGCCCGTGCCGATTTGAATACCTCGCAAGCTAACGCGGCTCTCTCCAAAATCACCGCGACCCGTTACGAGGAACTTATCAAAACAGATGGCGTCTCCAAGCAGGAAGTCGACAACGCCGTCGGCGATCTGGCGGCCAAAGTCGCCACGGTGAGATCCGCGGAGGCCAACGTGCGGCGGCTGGAGGAATTGGAATCCTTCAAGCACATTTACGCCCCCTTCAGCGGCGTCATCACGCGGCGCAATGTGGATACCGGCACGCTCATCAATGCCGGCAATGGCGGCTCGTCACAGCTGCTTTTTACGCTCGCGCAAACCGATCCGCTGCGTGTCTATGTGAGCGTCCCGGAAACCTCGGCACCGTCGATTCATACCGGGCTCGGCGCGTATCTCGGACTCACCCAATATCCCGGCGAGAAATACCAGGGCAAAGTAGTACGCACGGCGGAGTCCATCGACACCGGCACGCGCACGCTGCTTACCGAAGTGGACGTGCCGAATCACGCCGGCGCGCTGCTGCCGGGCGGATATGCGCAAGTGCATCTGGCGGTGAAAGTGACCGGGGCGCGACTGCAAGTACCCGTGAACGCGCTGCTGTTCCGCTCGGAAGGGCTCCGCGCGGTGGTGGTGGATGCCAAACATCGAACGCACTTAAAGCCCCTTACCATTGGCCGTGACTACGGCACGACCCTCGAAGTTCTGCAAGGCCTCGACGCGGCCGACTGGATCGTGCTGAATCCTGCGGACTCGCTCGAAGATGGCCAGGAAGTTCGCGTAAAAGAAATCCCGGGAAGCCCTGTGTCAGCACCCGCCAGCCAGGCGGCCCCGGCCGCAGGACAAGGCAGTCCGAGTTCCACCGCGGCTCCGGGAACGAAGAAACCATAATGAAGTTTGCGAAAAAATCCCCAGTCCTAATCGGGCTGGCTGCGGGCGTGCTTGTTTCCATCTTTGCGAGCGGTTGTACTGTGGGGCCAAAGTACCAGCGTGCTACGGCGCCCGTGCCAACTAAATGGGATGTTGCCGAACCGTGGCGTGAAAGCGCGCCAAAAGACGGCATCGCCAAGGGCGAATGGTGGGGCGTCTTCCACGACGACGAACTGAGTACGCTGGAAAGACAGGCTCTCGATGCCAACCAAACCATCAAAGTCGCGGCGGCTCGGCTGGAGCAGGCCCGGGCGTCCGCAGCTGTGCAAATCGCAACCCAATTCCCTTCTCTGGCGACGGCGCCGAGCGCCGAGCGCCAGCGCCTCTCCGGAAACCGTCCACTCGGCGTCTCGGTTCCCGTGACTTCCGCAATAACCCAGAACAATTTCACGCTTCCTTTCACGGCGGGATACGAAGTGGATTTGTTCGGCCGTCGGCGGCGCAGCATCGAAGCAGCTCAAGCCTCCTATCAGGCGAGTGCGGCCGATTTGGAAAATGTGCGCCTGGTGATCACCGCGGAACTCGCGGGCGATTACTTCACGCTTCGGCAGCTCGATACGGAGATTGGCATTCTGAACCGCACGGTGGAATCGCTGCAAAAGGGTTTGCAATTGGTGGATTCGCGGCACAAGGGCGGTGTGGCCTCCGGGCTGGACGTCGCGCAAGAAGAGACGCTTTTAAACACCACGCGGACGCAGGCGGTCTTGCTGCTGCAACAAAGAAAACAGTTCGAAGACGCGATTGCCGTGCTGGTGGGTAAGCCGGCGCCGGATTTTCACGTTGCGAACAAAGAACTAAGTGCCGATGCGCCCCCGCTGGATGCCGGGCTGCCGTCCGATTTGCTCGAGCGCCGGCCGGACGTCGCTGAAGCCGAGCGCCAGATGGCAGTGGCCAATGCGCAGATTGGAATTGCCAAGGCCGCGTACTATCCGTCGCTGAATCTTTTCGGAACTGGAGGGTGGCAGGCCGCGGACATCGCGAAACTCATCAACGTGCAGAGCACTTTTTGGGCGGTTGGTGCGAATGTGGCGGAAACCATTTTCTCCGGTGGCCAGCGGCGAGCCCAGGTGCAATTCGCCAAAGCGGGCTATGACGCGAGCGTGGCCGGTTATCGAGACACAGTGCTGAATGCTTTTCGCGAAGTCCAGGACGACGTGACTGGCTTGACGGTGTTGGACCAAGCCAGGCAGTCGCAGCAGTTGGCCGTCGACGCCGCCCGGCGTACTCTCGACCTTGCGAGTAACCGCTACGCCGGCGGCCTGGTGAGTTACCTCGACGTTGTGAGCGCCCAGCAGAACTTGCTGAGCAACGAGCAGGAGATGGCAGTCATCCAGGGGCAAAAACTAGTCACGAGCGTGCTCTTGATCAAGGCGCTCGGCGGCGGCTGGGATGCCTCCAGCCTTTCCGCAGTGCAAGTGAAACCCAAGTTGAAAGACGTGATAGCGCCGTAAAAGAAGCGCCTTGCATCCAGCGGGGCGCACCAGTGGCTCAAGGATTTCCAGTATCGTGAGGCGAGATCACTCGGCCAAATTCTGAAGCTCGGCTGAGGCGGTCAAACATGTGGTAGGCCGCGGTCGAGATTCGAATGATGGCTGCGCCGCCGTCGCCCTCGTGCCTGAGGTAGGTAGTCATAACGCTGATGACGTAGGGCCGATTGCCGGTGAAGACGATGCCGGAATCGTTGCGCACCCCTTCCAGCTCACCAGGCTTATTGGCTACGCGCACATCTTCCGGCAACTCCCGCGGGATGTAGCTTTCCTTGTGAATACTAAGCAGTTTGAAAAAGTCTTCCGTCATCGCCTTGTTCAAGACTTTTCCGCGGTAGAGATCTTCCAGCAGGGTCATCAATTCGCGCGGGGTTGCGATGTTTTCGCGGCCTTCGGCGGCGGCCTTCAAGTCCATCATCTTGCGGCGTATGTGGGTGTGCGTGAGTCCCAGCGAATCGAGCAGGGCGTTCACGTTCTCCATGCCGATACGATCGATGATGATGTTCGTGGCGGAATTGTCGCTCACCGAAATCATGAGCGCGGCGACGTCACGCAGGGTGAGCCGCGTAACGCCGGGAGTAAGCGCTCCTGCAATCCCGCTTCCCCCGACGAGGTCCGTCTGTTGCAAGGTGTAGAGATCGGTGAATTTCAGTTTGCCCTGCTGCACCTGGCGATAAAACTCCGCGAGAATCGCGATCTTGATGGAACTGGCCGTGGGAAGAACTTCATCGGCGTGGAACAAATATTTCTGGCCAGTGGAAAGATCCAGTATGGCCACGGCGAGAACCCCGTCGAGGTTGTGATCGGTCTCATTGATCGTTGCTTCCAGTTTTTGCCAGAGAATCTGTTCCTTTTCTTGAACAGTTTTTTCCTGAGAGGTTTGTTGCGCGCGAGATGGAATTGCGGAGCAGGTAACAGTGGCAAGCAAAATAAGGCGAGCAAGTCGTTTGAACACAGGGACCTCCGGGTCGGCCGGATTATAAGGCCTCGTCGCTTCCCAAACGAAGGAAGAATGCAGCGAAGGCCGTGCCTGTCTTGGGACGAAAGATTTTTGGCCGTGGAACAATCAATTCATTCAGGACAATAATGGGACCAGGCACCCACCCGCCTGCGAAAAGTCACGCCGAAAAGATGGGGAATCGGATTTACGGAAACTCGGCGGGCAACGCATTCTTTGGAGAGAAGAATGATGCGAAACATCATGACTGCAGTACTGTTCGCAGCTCTTGCAGGGACGCTGGCTGTTGCAGCGCGACCGCAAGACCGCGACGATAAACACGATAACGGAAAACATAAAGGCCAGGATAAACACGGGGGCGATGACGGCGATCGCCACGACAACGGGAAACATAAGGGCTGGGACAATCCCCATAACCCGCACGCGAACTGGGACGCCGACCGCGACCGCATTTGGCCCGGACGTTCTTATCCTTACGGTCGCTACGAACATGTGAGAGGTGATTTCGTAGCTCGGCGCATGGATTTCCGGACCCGCCGCGTCGTGCTCTATGACAACTCGAACTGGGTTGTTGCTCCGTACGACCTCGAGCGTTGCCGCGATTGGCAATGGGACCGCGATCGCGTTTTTGTCTACGACGACGACCATCACCCCGGCTGGTACCTGCTATTCAATGCCCGGCTGGGACGTTATGTACACGTCGAGTATTTCGGCGTGCACTAGAAAAGCTGCCCAGAAGACTGGTTTTGAAATTGTGGGGCAATAGCCGGGTGGCTTTGCCCCACTTCCTTTTTCGCGGGCAAGGAAGCCGATTAACACTCTGCCGAAACTAGCGATGGCTCGGACTAGAGGTTGTCGATAAAGAATTGCGTGACGCGCTGCATCAACACTCGCCGCGCGGGCGGATCGCTCACACCGTGTCCGCGGCCGGGGAAGGCCAGCACTTCGACGTACTTCCCCGCATCGATGAGGCCGTTGATGACCGTAAGTGTATTCGCGAAATGCACGTTGTCGTCGCCTGTTCCGTGAGCGATGAGCAGTCTTCCCTTTAGTTGCGCGGCATATTTCGCCGGAGAAGAATCCTCATAGCCTTTCGCATTTTTCTGGGGCAACCCAAGATACCGCTCCGTATAGATGGAATCGTAGTAGTGCCAGTCGGTGACGGGTCCGCCTGCAAAACCAGCTTTGAAATCGCCGCCTGCCTCGAACATGGCGTGCAGCGTCATGTGTCCGCCGTAGCTCCATCCCCAGATGCCGATGCGGTTGGCGTCAACATACGGAAGCGACTTGAGATACTGCACGCCGTCGCGCTGATCGGATAGCTCCTGCGCACCGAGACGGAGATGCAGCGGCGTCTCAAACACATGCCCCCGCCCGGTCGAACCGCGATTATCCAGCAGAAAGATAATGTATCCCATCTGCGTCATAAGCTCGTGCCACAGGAAGGTGGATCCGCCCCACAAGTTGCGGACCACCTGTGCATGCGGGCCGCCATATGTATTTACGAGCACGGGATATTTTTTTTTTGCATCAAAATTCGGCGGCTTAATGATGCTGGCGTTGAGTAGAACGCCGTCGCGTGATTTGACGCTGAGAAATTCCACCGGCGAAAGATGATAGTCCTCAAGCTCTGCTACCTTGTTCTCATTGATCGCGGCAATGCTTGAGCCGTCTGTGCGGTAGAGATCCTGGCGCGGCGGAGTAGCCGTATTCGAATAGGTGTCATAGAAAGCCGCCCTGTTCGGCGCTATGACCGCAGCGTGCGAACCTTCCGCCATAGTGATCCGAGTGAATCCAGTCCCATCGAGAGTTACCCGATAAAGATGCCGCTCGAGAGGGGATTTTTCCGTTGCGGTGAGGTAGACGAGTCCCTTGGACTCGTCTACGGCGTCGAGCGCAGAAACTTCCCAGTCCCCTTTGGTCAGCTGGGCGAGTTGCTTGCCGCCGAGATCGTAGAGATACAGGTGGCGGTAACCCGTGCGCTCGCTGGACCACAGAAATCGTTTGCCGTCTTTAAGAAAATAAAGATCGTCACTGACATTGATCCAGTATGGATCTCTTTCTGTCAGCGCGACTCGCGCACTGCCTGTTGCTGCGTCAGCAATGAAAAGATCGAGTGTGTTTTGCTCACGATTCAATCGCTGAATCGCCACATGCTTCGAATCCATCAGCCAATTTACGCGCGGAATGTAAATGTCCGTTTCCGCACCGATGTCCATAACGCGCGGTTCACCACCGCTCAAGGCTGCGACGAGCACGCGGACGACGGGATTGGCGCCGCCAGCCACTGGGTAACGTTCCATCTCCGCTTCCCCGCTCGGCGAAGCGAAATCCACCATGGGATATTGCGAGACCTTGCGCTCATCCATTTCTAGATACGCGATCGCGGAGGAATCCAGCGCCCACCAGTACGCCGTCTTGATTTCCAACTCTTCCGGGTAGACCCAGTCAAGCTCGCCCTTGCGAATCTCCTCGGTGCCGCCTTGCGTGATAGTCCTTTCTTTGCCATCCGCCAAATTCACAACGAAAAGATTGTGATCACGTACAAAGCTCACATAGCGGCTGTCAGGAGAGATCTTGGGATCAGAGATTCCCGCCTTCCCAGAGACGAGCATATGAGCGATTTGGGATTTTAGGTCAAACGACGCCAGCGCCGTCGGCCCTTGAAACAATATGGCACTGCCATCCGGAACCCATTGATATTCTGCCGGCGCGCGGCGGCCAAGCCCGGTGGCCTGCGTGGATTTAGGACGGTCTGCTGGGAGAATGGATTCGAGTTTGTCAGCGGCAATAAGAAGGTGTCGCTGTCCATTGGCGGTATCCATCACCCAGAGTTCCGTCTTGGCTTCTTTGCCCGTACCTTTAGTTTCGAAATAGCTCAGTTGTTTACCGTCGGGAGTCCACGTGAGTCCGCGCGTCACCCGCCCGCTCAAGCTCGGCATGGAGTAGATTCGCTCGACAGTCAGCGCTTTCCCAGAGACGGCAGTGGGTTCCTGCGCGCCAGTGGAAAAAACAAAAACGCTGAACGCTGAAAAAGCAATCAGAGCTGCCGACGAACTGTAAGACGGGCGAAGCAGGGACATGCAAGCCTCCTGGGTATGGCCGCTAGCTTTAGATGCGGCGATGATAAGTACAAAACTTTTTCTCGAAAACTAGCCCGGGGGCCAGCGGAACGTACGGCCACCGAGCAAGTGTAAGTGGAGATGGAAAACGGACTGGCCGGCGCCGCGGCCGTTATTCAGGACAGTGCGGTAGCCTTCGAGAAGATTGCGTTCGCGGGCCAGTTGCGCAGCCAACAGCTGCAGCTTACCTAGAATGGCTTGATCTTCAGGCGCTGCTTCTGTCAACGATTCGAAGTGTTTTCGCGGGCAAATCAGGATATGCGTGGGTGCCTGAGGGACGATGTCCTCGAAGGCGAACACATCGGGATCTTCGTAGACGATCTTCGAGGGAATCTTTTTTGCTGCAATTTTGCAGAACAGGCAATCGGCGCTCATAGGTTCCCTCCTGCGGGCGTGCCTTCATCCAAGCGCGTTACCAGCGGCGTAAAACCTTCTCGTCCGCGGAGTTGCTCGCCGAACTGGTGCGCGGCGTCTTCTCCGGAAATCTTGCCTACACGCACGCGATAGAAAATGCCGTCAGGAGAATCATATTGCTGAATGAAGATCGGCGAGTACGCGGCATTCAAGCGGTCGCGCAGGCGTTCGGCGTTGGCGCGGTCGCGGAAGGCGCCGACTTGCACGGTGAAGAAACCCACCGTGGGATCGACGCCGCCAAGAACTTCGACGCGCACGGGGCCGACACCGGGACCGACCAATTCAATTTCGCGCGCGGCCGCGAGCGAGAGATCGATGATGCGATTGTCCACAAACGGTCCGCGGTCGGTGATGCGCACCACTGTGGACTTCCCGTTGTTCGTGTTGGTGACGCGAACCATCGTTTCGAACGGCAGAGTGCGGTGCGCGGCCGTCAGTTTATACATATCGTAGATCTCGCCATTCGAAGCGCGCCGTCCGTGAAATGGCTCGCCGTACCAAGAAGCATTTCCTTCTTCCGTGTAGCCGACAGGCGCCGGCGCGGGTTTGTTGCGTTTCGAACCGGTCGCCGGGGTCGGCGGAGTTTCAGGCACGTCCGTGGATCGCTTCGCAGCATTTTCGGCGGAAGCTGGCGTCTCGGTGGGCTGCGCCGGAGGCGGCTGCCGCCGGTCCGCAATCGGGTTACGCGAGGCACAGCCGGAAAAACTAACGCACAGTACGCAGAGAACACAGAGTTCGCGGAGAAAAGAAGAAGATGGCCGCGAAGAGAGCCGCCAGCCGCGAAATCCAGAGGAAGAAACCAAGTTCGCAAAACACGATTTCGCGGAAATGGATTCGAATGAAATCCTCAAAGGCGAGCCCGCGTCATGAGGAGGGCGGCTTCTGCGAGTCCGGGGGATTCTCCGCGTTCTGCGCATTGCGGGCGGCGTTGCGCGCCTCGATCCAGCCCGCCGCCTCGGTGAGCTTCTCGGATACTTCGCGCAAAAACTGCGCAGTGCGCTTTTCCGTTTCCGGCGCGACTTCTTCCTTGACGAAACTCTTCACGCGTGCGAGCTCTTCGTCAACGCGTTTCCCAAAGTCTTCGAAGTTTTTCATATTTTTAATCCGCGAGAATTCTTCGTCAATACGTTTTCCAAACTCTTCGAACTTGTCCATTGCCGGATGCCCTCAAGAAAACCGCCGCGCCAGGAAGAACAGCGGCGACTTGGGTATTATAGGAACGCCGTTTGCGAGCCGCAAGGAGGAGAATTGCCCCTTCCCTATCAGTGGCAAATGCGCCTGGAACGATGGAAGAGCGCCCTTCGTGGAGTTTTTGGAGGCGGCGACCAGCAGCCGCGCCCGAAAATCTGTCCCGCCTGCGGAACATTGGTCGGCATTAGCGCAACACGCTGTCACGAGTGCGGAGCTAGCTTGCGGTTTTCCCTGGCCGCTCTGAGCAAAAAACTATCCGGACTCTTCGGTGACAATGAGACTCCTGTGACTTCGTCGCTCTTGGTCGCCAACATTCTGATGTTGGGAATCAGCTGGGTGCTGACGGCGCAAGCAGGTGAAGCCGGTGGACTCAGTACTCTCTTTGGATTGAGCGGAGAGGCTTCTTATCGGCTCGGCGCCAGTGTTCCCTTCGCAATTTTCTATCGGCATGAGTGGTGGCGGTTGGTGACCGCCATGTTCCTCCATGGCGGTCTGATTCACATCGGACTCAACATGATGTCGCTCATGCAGTTGGGTCCGGCCCTCGAAGAGCTTTACGGATCGCCGCGCTATCTCTTTCTGTATGTCGTTACGGGAGCTTTTGGATTTCTTGTGAGCGCCTTTACCGGACACTTCTCGGTCGGCGCGAGCGGCGCGCTTCTCGGGCTGGTGGGAGCCATGCTTGCCGTCACGACCAAGCGCGGAGGCGCGTTCATGCGCGATTTGCGCACCAGGCTAGTCACTTCGACGGTCATGCTGTTTGCCATTGGATTCTGGGGCGGCTTCAGAATTGACAACATGGCGCATTTGGGCGGCCTGGCTGCAGGTTTTCTTCTGGGCAAGATCTATGCTGATCGCCAGCCGATGAATTCAACCGAGAAACAGCGCGCGCATGCATTGGGGTGGTTCGCAGGCGCGGTGGTAGTCGCAAGCTTTGTCATGATGCTGCTTCACTTTTCTGACAGGCTTCTCGGGCAGCATTAATGCAGGCGGGCAGGCCCAAGACGAGGAGTTTTTCCAGCATTCAGCCAGGAAATCCTGTACTCTGTGGTCGATCTTTTGCTTTCACTTCTTATGGATCTGCATTCCATCGTGGTTGTCAGCTTGCACTCGCCCAAGGAAAAAGTTTGGGGCGAGCTCCTGGCGATCAACCCTTCGGGGATCACCGTCCGCGGCGTGGACCTCAATTCCTTCGACCATTTCATCCGGCAGATCAACGAGCCCGATGGGGAACGCATGGGCCTGCCAACGATTTTTTTTCCGATGAACCGCCTGGAACGCATTTCCCTCGACGAACCCTCGGGGTCTATTCCTTCCATGAACGAGCTTTTCGCCCGGAAAATTGGCCGCTCCCTCGCCGATTATCTCGCGCAATTCGCCTGACACCGCCAGCCCGACTGCGTTATCCTAAATCACAATGCAAGGCCGCATCTGGACGGTACCCAATCAAATCACGTTTCTCCGTCTCGGCTTTCTGCCGCTGTTTCTCATTCTCATGTCCTACGAGAATTACCGGTGGGCTCTGTTCGTTCTGGTCATCGCGGCCTTCTCGGACGGCATTGACGGCGTTCTCGCGCGAAAACTCAATCAACGCTCCGCTTTAGGCGCTTATCTGGACCCCATTGCGGACAAGCTGCTGCTTTCTTCCTCGTTCGTTATTTTAGCGTTCAAGAAGCAGCTGGCGTGGTGGCTGACAATTCTGGTGCTGAGCCGCGACGTGCTCATCCTGATCGTGGCGGCGGTGATTCTTCTCGTCTCCGGCTATCGCCCGTTCCCACCGAGCATGCTCGGAAAATTTACAACGGCAACACAGATCCTTCTTGTCTTCACGCTGGTTCTTTCCATCGCCTATCCCGATCTCCATCTAGCTTCATTCATCCGCGTCCTTATTTATGCCGTCACCAGTCTCTGCGTCATTTCTGGGTTCCACTATTCATTTTCGATGGCTCGCCGCCTCAGCAGCTCCTAGAGAATCCTTTAAACAAATTACACAGGCATGGGCTTCGGCCCGCCCGATGGCAGGAGGAGCTTCGGCTCGGTAAGCGATTGCACTTGTTCGAGAGTGGCGTCGGGAGCGAGTTCGCGGAGGAGCAGGCCGTTTGGCGTAATGTCGATGACGGCAAGTTCGGTGACGATGTGATCGACAACTTCGACTCCGGTAAGCGGAAGCGTACACTTTTTCAGGATTTTCGGTTTATTGTCGCGGGTGGCGTGCTCCATGGCGATGAAAACGCGTTTGGCACCGGCGACCAGGTCCATGGCCCCGCCCATGCCCTTTAGCATTTTCCCGGGGATGGCCCAGTTGGCGAGCGTTCCCTTTTCATCTACCTGCAACGCGCCGAGGACGGTGAGGTCCACGTGGCCGCCGCGAATCATCGCGAAAGAATCCGCCGAAGAAAAATAGGAGCTGCCGGGGAGTTCAGTTACCGTTTCTTTCCCCGCATTGATGAGATCGGGATCGACTTCGGATTCGAGCGGATAGGGGCCGACGCCGAGGATGCCGTTTTCCGATTGCAGGATGACGTCCATGCCTTTGGGGACGTAGTTGGCGACGAGCGTGGGCATCCCGATGCCGAGATTGACGTAGTAGCCATCGCGCAGTTCAAGGGCGATGCGGCGAGCGATGCGTTCGCGTTTTTGTTCTTCGTTCAGGGGCATAAGAAGCTCTCGGTCGACAGACCACGACTCACAGTCAAACTCTTAAAAACACCGGTCTGAAGACCGGCCACTACGACTTCAGGATGGTGCGCCGCTCGATGCGCTTTTCGTACTTGGAGCCTTGGAAAATGGCGTCGATAAAAATGCCGGGGGTGTGAACTTGATTGGGATCGATCTGGCCGAGTTCGACGAGTTCTTCGACTTCCGCGATGACGTAGTCGGCGGCGGTAGCCATCATGGGATTGAAGTTGCGCGCGGTTTTGCGGTAGATGAGATTGCCCCAGCGATCGCCTTTCCAGGCTTTGATGAAAGCAAAATTCCCCCGGAGGGCACGTTCGAGAACATATTGCCGCCCGTCGAATTCGCGCGTTTCTTTTCCCTCGGCCACCATCGTGCCGTAACCCGTGGGCGTGTAAAAGGCCGGAACACCCGCGCCTCCAGCGCGCAGCCGCTCGCTTAGCGTGCCCTGGGGATTCAATTCCACCTGTAATTCCCCGCTCAGGACGAGCTGCTCGAAGAGTTTGTTCTCGCCAACATAGGTTGAGATCATTTTCTTGACCTGCCGCTGCTGGAGCAGCAGGCCAATGCCGAAATCGTCGACGCCCGCGTTGTTGCTCACGATGGTAAGGTCTTTCGTGCCTTTGTGTCGAACGGCGGCGATGAGGTTTTCCGGAATGCCGCAGAGCCCGAACCCGCCCATAAGAATCGTAACGCCGTCAACGAGGTTAGCGATAGCGGCGTCGGCGGAAGCGATGCGTTTGTCCATGAATGTCCCTCAGAAGCAAGGCCGCAGTTTACTCCAAGTCAAAGCTATGCAGAAGGTTCGGTCTGACCGAGGCCGCTGGATTGACCGATGGCAAATTCTGCCGGCTCTCATAAAGTCTTTTCTACAAATGGAAAGTGGTGTTAGATACTCCACACTATGAACACACGCCAATTGTTTCGCAATATCATGGCGCTTCTCTTGGTCTCCACGGCAGGTGTGTCCGCCCAAGCTCCTGGCGGACAGGAACAGCCGGAATTCGTAAAACAGGGCCAGGCGCTGCTGCGGGAAGGAAAACTGGATGAGGCTCTCGCGCTGTACCGCAAGACCCTGCAGGAGACGCCAAATTCCCAATCGGCAAATAGCGCAACAGGCGTCGTGCTGGATTTGATGGGCAACGGCACGGAGGCGCGCAAGTACTTTGCAAAGGCGATTGAGGTGGCGCAGACGCCGCAAAGCAAAGTGGCGGCGCAGAGGGCCATGGCGATGTCCTTCGCGTTTGAGGGCAACTGCAAGCAAACGGTGGAGTACGAGCAGCTGGTGTTTGACCACTACGTGTCCGCGAAAGATTTCTTCCAGCAAGGGGAAACGGCCGACGAAGCGGCTCGCGTTTGCATCGACTCCGGAGACTTTGACGCGGCGTTAAAATGGTATCAGACGGGCCACGAAGCGGGCCTGCAGGAGCCCGGCATCAAACCTGAGCGCGTAGACCTGTGGGAATTCCGCTGGGAACACGCACAGGCGCGCATTGCCGCGCGACGCGGAAACAAGACGGACGCAGAAACGCACATCGCCGCAGCCAAGGCCATCTTGGCGAAAGGCACGAACCCGCAACAAGCCCAGTTCCTTCCATATCTAACAGGCTACGTCGCGTTCTATGAGGGAAACTACAAGCCGGCGCTTGAGGAATTACAGAAAGCCAATCAGAACGATCCCTTCATTCAGTGTCTCATCGCTCAGACCTACGAAAAGCTGGGCGACAAGGCAAAGGCCACGGAATACTACCGCAAAGCGTCAACAGCGACTTCGCACAATCCTCCCGCCGCCTACGCGCGGCCTTTCGCAAAGAAAAAACTATCGTAAGTAAATCCGCCGGTTACGGAGGCTCGTAGAAGAAACCATCGTCCTTTGTAGGGTCCGCAAGTGATTTGGGGGAGTGTAAACTTTTCGGCATGCTCAGATCTCGGGTGAAAACTGTCCGGTGGCCGCGATTTGCCCCGGTGCTTCTCTGCCCGTTCTATTTCTCCCTGGCTTCCTGCAACAAGAACGCGGAAGTAGCGCCGCACGATTCCCCGCGGCTCACCGCAATGGTCACGATGATTGACGTTACCTTCCGCAGCCCAGCACTCAGTCGAGACATGAGGTATCGCGTGGTGTTGCCAGCAAGCATCGTCGCAGGGACAAAGCTGCCGGTGGTGTACCTGCTCCATGGAGGGGGAGGAGGTTTTCGCGATTGGACGAACTATTCCGATGTCTCGCGGTATGCCGAGCTCGGCCTGATTCTCATTATGCCCGAGGGAAACTCGTCCTACTTTGCGAATGCAGCCCGGCCTTCGCAGGACCGCTTCGAGGACTACATCGTGAAGGATCTCATCGTCGATGTGGAGGACAAATTCCCGGCGGCCGGCAGCCGCGCGAACCGGGCAATTGTGGGCGTTTCCATGGGAGGATTCGGAGCGGTCAACCTGGCTCTCCGTCATCCGGAATTGTTCGCGTTCGCGGGAGGGATAAGTGCAGCCCTCGATGTCCCCAGCCGCCCTTTTTCCATTAGGAGGCTGGAGCAGTGGCGCCGTCATCGAGCCATCTTCGGGTCTTGGGATGGCCAACGTCAGCACGAGAACGATCCTTTCGTTCTCGCGAGGTCTGCCGACCCGGCGAGAACGCCGTACCTTTTTCTGACGTGCGGTGAACAGGAAGGATTGCTGGCCACGAACCGCGCGTTCGCTGCGCTGCTCACGCAACGGCATTTCCAGTATGAGTTCCATACCGCTCCGGGAGATCACAACTGGACGCAGTGGGGTGACAGGCTGCCCAGCCTCTTTCAAATTCTTTCAGCGCATATCCAATCCGGAAACTAATGCGCAAATGACGACGTGTTAGTGCAGCTTGCCCTTGCCGGTGCGGTGTTTAGCAGCGGCCAGGAGTGCGTCGAGCGCCGCGCGGTCGAAATATTTCCCCTGGTGCCAGACGGCTTGAATCTGCGTGGTGTTGTGAATGTCGGCTAGGGGATCGGCGGCGAGCAAGACCAGGTCGGCACGCTTCCCGGGAGCGACCACGCCGAATTCTTCCGTGCGCGCAAAAAATTCCGCTGGGCGCAGCGTGGCGGATTGCAGCGCCGCCAAGGGCGTCAGCCCGGATTCGACCAGCAGTGCAAGTTCGTCATGCAAGCTAAACCCAGGTAGGCAATACGGGTTCATGGCGTCCGTGCCGGCGAGGAGCGGCACGCCCGCGCGGAACATAAGTCCGACAATTTGCTTATCAGCATCGAAGAGGCCACGGTGGAGTTCGAATTCTTGCGGTGACCAGCGGCGGAATCGAAAATCGTTTTCCGGCTGCCAGCGGTGGCGGACGTCGCCGCTCATGTACGCAAGGCGCGGGTCGGAGGTGAAATGGCTGTCGTTCATCCAGCCAAAGCCGCGGTGAACAGTAAGCGTGGGAACTTGCCAGGTATTATTCTTCTTGAATTGCGCAAGCAGCGCCTGGCACTGCGCGCCGTCAAAGCTGCGAATCGCCTCCACCACCAATCTCATCTTTTCCAAATAATGACCGGGCTGCAACTCCTTGATCAGGCTCTGTTCCTTCTTGGAGCAGGCGATGGCGATGCCATCGAGATGCTCGATGGAGCGCTGACCCGCGTCCGAGGCTTCGGAGGCGCGGACTTGGTAGGGAAGATGGCCGACGAAAGTGATGTTCTGCTTGTGCGCTTCGTCGACGAGAGCGAAATACGCGTCCCGCGGAATGCCGTTGTAAATTTTGACGAAGTCGGCGCCGCTGGCTTTGATGTCGTCAACGGCGCGTCGCGCGTCCTCGGGCCTGTGCACCACGATCGAGCCAGGCCACACCGGCGGATCGCCGTCAACGATGGCGCTACCAATGACGATCTCGGGCGACACCGGAGCGGTGGCAAGTTTGGCGCGCAGCTCCCTGTTGTCCCTCGCGCCGAACATCATCCGCACGCCGGTAACACCGTTGGCGATGTATAGCGGCAAGTCCTCGAGGTCCTGAACGTGGACGTGCATGTCCCACAGGCCCGGGATTAAGAAACCGCCATGCGCATCGATGACGCGGCCCTGCGGCGCAGGAGCACCAGGATCGCTGGCGAAAACGGAAAGGATGCGATCGCCTTGAAGAACGACGGTTTGATCGGGAAGCTTTTTGCCAGTAACAACATCAATGACCGTGACGTGTGTGATGGAAGTCGTTTCTTGCGGCGGAGTCTGGGCTGCGAGCGAAAAGCCCGCGATTAAGACCAGTGCGAGGGCAGCGGGGAGGGCGCGCAGATCCATTTGATTGCTATGACGTCAAAACTCAAGCTGATGTTACAGGACTATTATCATTCAGGCGGGCCGGACTAAAGCCCGGCGCCTGCACACTGTGACAATCTAGTTCGAGATGGGGTAACCCGCCGCCGCGCCTCAGCTACTTTGTCTGTGGCGGCGATCGCCAGTATGTTCGGAATGGCCGTTGGCTTCCAGCCAGGCAAGGAGAGAGCGAATGCTGCCATGCGCCAACGCAATGCTGGAATCGGCCGCGCCATAATAGAGATTGATGGTGTCCCCATCTGCGGCAATGGTATAACCGCAGGGAAATACGACGTCTTGAACATCTCCCTGTCGCTCGTACTCCGCCTCCGGCGCAAACATCCAGGAGTCCCCGCGGTTGAGGCATTTTTCCGGCTCTTTCAGGTCGAACAGCGCCAGTCCCAGCCGGTAGATGGAACTCGACGGCGTTCTTCGAACGCCGTGATAAATCATCAGCCACCCTTTTGATGTTTCAATCGGCGGCGGCGACATGCCAATCTTATTGGCGTCCCACCAAGCGCCGCGGCGTGCTTCCAGCATGAGCTTGTGATTTCCCCAATGCCGCAAATCGGGAGAGTAGGAGATCCAGACGTGCGCGCCCAGCGGCGTCATCGGGCGATGGATCAGGGCCCAGAAGCCACCAATCCTTCGAGGCAGGAGCGCCGCATCCTTATCGTCCGGCGGCATGACCACGCCCATTCTTTCGAAGCTGCGAAAATCTTCGGTAAGTGCCAAAGACACTCCGGGACCGCCGCGCGAATAAGAGGTGTACGCCACCGCATATTTCTTGAGTTCCGGCATGTAAGTGATGCGGGGATCCTCAATGCCCCAGACTTCCTCGGGGAATTTGTCGGCATCGGGCATGAGCGTCGGTTCGCGGTCGATCTGCCAGCCGTCGACACCGTTCACAGAGCGCGCGGCGCACAAATGAGAGAGACCCCGTCGATCCTCCACGCGACAGAGCAGCAGCGTGGTCCCATCCTGCAGCCGCGTGACTCCGGCATTGAAGACGCTGTTCATCGAGTACGGCCAATCTTTTCCGCTCAAGATCGGATTGGCGCTATGCCGATGAAATAAAGTTTCGTATTTTGTCGCCATTATCGCTTTCATAGAGAGAGGCACCCCATCGTTCGAACGGACTTCTCAATCTTTTGCGCCGACAATAACGAATCCGCCGCCTGCTTCAGAGTTTCTTCTCCGTGCCGTCGGATTCTTCCAGCTTCCGCATTTCCAGCAAAGCCATCAGGAAAGACAGCGTGGACTCCGCGCCTTGATTTTCATTGGCGCGGTCGGCATGCAGCCCATCGCGGCAACCCCCGGTGCTGGCGTCGTAAAGCGCAATTTGCAAGTCGTTGTCTCCCAGGAACCAGTTGAAGGCGGACCAGGCGTCCTTTCGCCACCGTCCCTTTCCTGTCGCTCGGTAGGCTTGTAAACAGGCTGAGACGGCCGCGCAAGCTTCCACCGGTTGCTGGTCAAATCGCGCCTTTTCGGTTTTCCTGGAATAGAAGCCCTGCGAACCGATCGGGACGAAATGACCCTTCACATCGCAACGGTGTATGGTTCCCAGCCACTCCAAGGCTTCAAGTCCGGCGTCGACCATCTCCTGATTTGAGTGGCGTACCCCCGCACGGATCAGCGCCTGCGGCAATCTGGCATTCGAATACGCCAGGACGTTTTCAAACCAGTGCCAATCAGCCGATTGGTGAACGCGGTACAACTGAACCAGCCGGTTTGCCAGTGCATCTGAAGCATTGAGCGCCGCACGATCGCCTGGGAAGGAATCGAGATATTCCTGCAGCCCTAGCAGCGTGAATGCGCACGCGCGCGGGCTCTTGAATTCCACAGCCGCGGGAATCGCGAGCTCAAAGAGGCGTCCCGCGGCTCCGCGCAGGCCCGCATCTTTGGAACGGCCCAGAACGGTTCCCAATCCCCACAAGGCTCGGCCGTGGCTGTCTTCGGAGCCTTCCGGCTCTTGCCACTGCCGTTCGTAACTCAAGCAATTTCGAAATCTCTTGGTTACCGGTTCGAACGCAAGCCACAGGAACGCCAGATAACGGGATGCCAGGTCGGCGGAACCCGCCGGCGCGGTAACACCAAGCTCTTCCAGGAGAATGGCGACAATCAGCGCGCGGGCGTTATCGTCGGTTGTATATCCCTCGGGATAGTTAGGAACGACAAAAACCGCGTGCTCCAGGATCCCGGTCGTGTCCGTCATGCGATAAAGATGGTCGAGTTTTATTGTGGGAAGCCGGTCCAACTCTTTTTCCGTGTTCTGGGCAGAAAACGTGGCTCGCGGATTTCGCAAGCGTTCGTTGTACACACTCTCGAAGCTGCCCATGTATTGCTGTGCCACACGGTTCCACACCATGTCTCTCGAATAAAGATAAGCGCGCTTCCTCATAGCGTGACGCGCGGTGGGATTGTCCAGGAGCTCGATCGTTTTTGTGGCGATCGCCCCCGGATCATCAAAGGGAACAAGCGCGCCGCGCTCGTCGTCCAGCAGCTCGATGGCGTGAAGATAGGGAGTTGAGATGATGGCTTTGCCGGCGCTCAGCGCATAGGCGAGCGTGCCGGAGACGACTTGCGATTTGTGTTTGTAGGGCGTGATGTAAATATCCGCTGCGCCGATGAGTTCCACCAATTCCTGCGGACTCACGAAACGATTGTGAAAAATTACGTTGGCTTCAACTCCCAGCTCCTTCGCCAGGTTCTGCAAGTAGCTTCGGTATTTGTCACCTTCGTGCCTGAGAACGTGGGGATGGGTTACTCCGGAAATCATATAAACAACCTTGCCGTAGTGCCGGAGGATCTCGGGGAGCGCTTTGATCACATTTTCGATGCCCTTGTTCGGCGACAATAGGCCGAACGTGAGCAAGACGACTTTACCTTCTGTTCCAAAAGCGTCTTTGTAGAAAGTGGGATCCGTAAAAGGCAAATCGGGGATGCCGTGCGGAATCAGATCGATTTTTCCGGCAGGAACGTGGAAGACTTCCTCCAAAATGTCGACGGATTGCCGGCTCATGACGATGAGGCGGTCGGAGATCGCGGCAATTTCCGCCATCACCCGGCGTTGCTCAGGATTAGGCTCGCGCAGCACAGTGTGAAGTGTGGTCACCACGGGCATTTGCAGGCGGCGGAGCAGCTCCAGGACATTGCTGCCGGCAAGCCCGCCAAAAATTCCATATTCGTGCTGCAAGCAGACCAGATCGATGTTGCTGAAATTCAAAAAGTCAGCGGCCTGCCGGTACGAGGAGGGATTGTCTTCGGACAATTCGAATCGCACACGCTCCGGATAGCTGTATCCCTCTAAGATGTCGTTGACCGGCAATGCCAGTAGCTCGATCGCGCCGTACTCGGCATGAATGGCATCGCAGAGATCCGTCGTAAACGTCGCAATTCCGCATTTGCGCGGCAGATAGTTTCCAACAAAAGCGACTCTACTCGGCAGCGCCGGTAGAGCGGGCACAGGCATTCGAATCGCCAATTTCTCTTCGACGATGAGCGAAGTCAAATCAAGTCGTTCAATGGTCTGGGAGGGGGAAATGATATTCGGCAGCGACATTAGAATTCCTCAAGATTGCTCTTTCCCTTGAACTGCAGGCCGCTTTCACGACCTGGTGCCGGGTGGAAATCCGTCACTTTGGGGGCGGCGCGAACGCGCCGATGGCACAGGCTATGTCTACGCTGGCTCATCATCAGAGACTTGCACTGGATGGGGGATGAGCCGAAGCAAAAAATGTCCCTACTTCAAGGTATCAGCTTGGAAGGTCGACTTATGTGCCGTTCAGCACACTTTCCTCCATCTGCCACCTTGAAACGAGACTACAAGGAATGAAGTTAGGAAGAAGTTGATGTGACTGACGCCGGCCGTTAGAGGTTGCGCAGAAGTTTGTAGAGCTTGTTGGCCGGGTCGAAATCGGCTTCGAGTTCGCGGGAGAGGTCGTCGATGCGGCAGGTGGAGATTGTCCTGACGCGCCGCTTACTTCGCTTTGAACTGGGAGGGGGGCTCCATTCTTGCCCGATTCTCAGGGGAAAAGGCGGCTTGGGTCTCTTCGTTGGTGCGAGGAAGTTTTTCCGGGTGGTGGATGAAGTAAAGGAAGAATACGCGCATGTCAAAAGGTGCGCCGGCAAATTCCCGAAAGGCTGCAGGGAGCGGAGGGCCGCCGGGGCTGCCTGCCTGAGGAATATGCTCGGGAAGCCTGACGGCGTACATGCTGCCACCGCCGAGGGATTCGTGAGGATACTGCATCAGCCAGAGACAGTTATGGCTGTCCTGAATCATGTTAGCGGAGACGGCAACCCATTGGCCTTCATCCGAAGCGGAAGGTCTCTGGCAATCCCAGAACTCCGATTGTGGCACGGTCGCAGTGGCGTCCGTGAGGCCATAACTATCCATGCCAATTCTCGGCAGGCCATGTTGATCAACGAAGCGTTTTACTTCAGGGAGGGATTGATCCCAATCGACATTGGAATCACTCATCAGGGAATAAAGAGGTCGCCCAAAGGAGAGCGCGTTGACATAGGGGAAATAGTACGGATATGCGCGGATGGCCGAAAACAGGCAACTCGCGGCCAAGAGTGCAGTTATTCCGGTCAAGACGCGCGCTGTGGCCGGGATGGTGGAAAAAAACCGCCCGATCATCCGCGGAAGTGGCGCCAGAAGAAGAATCAGCAGCACCATGGGAACAGTGAAATGACGGATGCTGATGGTGAGGCGGCTTAACAAGCAAAAAACGGTAAAGACGATTAGGGAAACCCACACCACGCGCCAGTGCGCTGGGCCTTCCGGTGAGATCGCCGGCTTCTCTGCTGGGGCGAGCCGCTTTCTGCCAAGAATGACGAGGATGGCAAGCGCCAGCAGGGCGAGAAAACCAAGCGCAGATTTCAGGACAAAAACCAAGGGAAAATAGAACCAAACGCCGTGGGAATATGCATGTCCGAGCAGGAAAGTCGGCCGGCTTCCACCGATGAGGACGAAGAATACTCCACTTATATAGAGTAAGGGCGGCATAAGAAAACGGCGGAGGAGCAACGCGCCGGGGCCATGACCGAGGCGCTCGAGAGCGCTGGAAGGTTGATGCCAGGAAAAAACAAAGTAAAAAGCGTAAACGGCGAGGGCAGCCCACAGGATTCCCAAAAGGCTGGCGCGCCGGCGTGGCTTGCGCCAGACGCGTGCATCCGGCTTGGTGACGGGCTGGCCGGGGAGCGGACGCCAGCGCGTGCTTAAAGCAAACGCGACAAAGACGAAAAGCAGAATGCCTGCCGTGAACTTCGAGAGAAGCGCGCCTGCAAGGCTCAGCGCAAACCAAAGAGTGTTCTTCTTGCTTGGCTCATGCCACAGTTCGGCGAATCTCCATATCGTCAGCAAAGAAAACAGTGTGACGGCTAGGTCGGTGTGAACAAGGGGGCCGAAGGTGAGGAAGGCGGGCGTGCTGGCGTAGATACAAAGGCAAAGCAGGCCACCCCAGGGGCCGCCCAGGCGGCGGGCGTAGACGAATAGAATCCAGCCCAATAGCAGCGTCAGAAGCAACATCGGGAGACGGGCCCACATCAACGTGGTCACTGGGTCATTCCATTTGTTGAGGAGCCATTCGCCAAAGACCCACTGGCTGAGAAATGCCGGAAAGAACTGCTGGCCGTTTTTCCAGGAGGCATGGGAATAGTCCGCGTGGATTCCACGCAGAACCAGAGGTAAAGCCGCCAGAACCTTGGGAAGCGGGGGATGCTCGGGATTGAGCCGCAAATCGAGCTTCTGTAGATAGCTCACGCCGGCTCCGATGTGAGACACCTCATCAATGGTGACGGACTCGCGCAATGCAGAGCCACCGGCAAGGATCGCCATGAATGTCAGCAACATCCAGGCTGCAAGGGAGAATAAACCGGAATGCCTGGATTGTAGACGGTCGTTGTCGCCCGGCTGCATAGCGTCCACGGAAGCCCGCCCTTTCCGGACCCGAATTGAGAATGCGGATTTCGATCGGGCCAGTGAGGGGAGATAGTACCTCAGAAGCGAGATTAGAACATGCCGTCGTGATGAGGTTTGACGACGAGCACACTCTTTTTGCCCGCCGGAAAAAATTGCCGAGGCCTCTCTGCAGGACGAAAGAATCAGAGGCTGTGGAGCAGCTTGTAGAGTTCGTTGGCGGCGTCAAAATCGGCCTCGAGTTCGCGAGAAGCAAGTTTTTCCCGCAGGTCGTCGAGCCGCCGGGCAAAGAGGTCGAGCGCAGCGGAGAGAACTTCCTGATTGGTGAGCACGATGTCACGCCATGTGGAATACGGGCTGCCCGCAAGGCGTAGGGAATCGCGCAGACCGGGGCCGGCAAGCGTGATGGGCAGGCCGTTTTCGTCGAGGCGGTCATAAAGAAATCCCGCGAGCGCGACGGCGGCGAGTTGCGGCAGATGCGATGCCAGCCCGACCGCGTAGTCATGCTGCTGCGCGCCGAGCCACAGCGGGCGCGCCCCAATCTTCTCGAGAATCTTCACGAACGCGGAGACGCGTGGGTCCTCCTGCTGCGAAGAAGCGCCGATCAGCGCATAGGTGCTCTCGCGGAAAAGATCGGCATGAGCATGCGCGATTCCGGAAAGTTCCCTCCCGGCCATCGGATGGCCTCCCAGGAAAAACGGCCCTCGCTCAGCCGGAAATAATTCCGCCGCCGCTTGGGTGATGCGGACCTTAGTGCTGCAAGCGTCGGTGACCAGAGCGTGGGCAGGTGCGTGGCGGGCGATCTCCGGAAGAAGATCAATCGTCGGGGCAATGGGAAGAGCGATGTAGATCAAATCGGCGTTTCGAAGGGATGCCGCCAGTTCCCCGGAGAATGCTTCATCGATAGCGCCACGAGTCTGCGCTTCGCGAACAATATCGGCGCGATCCCATCCAGAGACGTGCATCTCCTTAGTGGATTTACGCAGCGCCAACGCGAAGGAGCCACCGATCAGTCCGGTGCCGAGAATGGTGACGCGCGAGATGAGATGACCGGCCGGCATGGCTCAGGCAATGCGGCGGCCGATGGCAGGAGCGATGATGCGCAGTTCGCCCATGAGCTGCGCGAACTGACCGGGTTCGAGCGATTGCGCGCCGTCTGAGAGCGCATGGTCGGGATCGTTGTGCACTTCGATGAGCAAGCCGTCGGCCCCCGCGGCAACGGCGGCGCGGGCCATGGGCGCAACTTTGTCCCGGCGTCCGGTGCCGTGCGAAGGATCGGCGAGCATCGGCAGGTGCGATAGCTTTTTGATAACTGGAATGGCGGCGATGTCGAACGTGTTGCGCGTATACGTTTCGAACGTGCGGATGCCGCGCTCGCACAGAATGACGCTGAAATTGCCGCCGGCCAGGATGTATTCCGCGCTCATCAGCAGTTCTTCCATCGTCGCGGACATGCCGCGTTTCAGCAGGACAGGCTTGCGAATCTCGCCCAGCGCGCGAAGCAAATAATAGTTCTGCATGTTGCGGGCGCCGACCTGAAATATGTCTACGTAGCCCATCATCATTTGAATCTGTGAAGCGTCCATCACTTCGCTGATGGTAAACAACCCGAATTTGTCGGCGGCCTCACGCATCAGCTTGAGCCCCGGCTCGCCCATTCCCTGAAACGCATAAGGAGAAGTGCGCGGCTTAAAGGCGCCACCTCGCAATATTTTCGCGCCTGCTTTGGCGATACTCTCCGCCACAGAAAAGATTTGTTCGCGTGATTCCACCGAGCAAGGCCCCGCCGCAACGGCGACTTCCGGCCCGCCGATTTTCACGCCACGCCCGAGATCGACGACCGTGCCTTCCGGCTTGAACTGCCGGCTGGCCAGCTTGAATGGCTGCGTAATGCGCATAACCTCGCGCACGCCTTCGAGCAATTCGAAGTCGCGATGATCGAAGTCGCGATGGACGCCGACGGCGCCGAGGACCGTATGCGATTCGCCGGTCGAGCGATGAACGTTGAACCCGCTGCCGACCAAGCGATCGATCACATGCTGGATTTGGGCGTCAGTGGCCCCTTCTTGCATCACGATAACCATGGGCTTTGCCTGCTCTCCTGGACCTTTCCGGTAGTGACTGGAAAATGGTCGGTTTTATTTCGTGTCTTTTTCCACTCCGTCGCCGGAATGCATGGCGTCGCGTTCGGCGGCGCGCGCTTCGTCGATGATGCGTTCGAACAAACGGCGAATCGCCGCGTCCGTCAGCGGCCCGGAGTTGTTGCTCTCCGCGTTCGCGAGCACTTCGTTCTCGCGGTCCGGCTGGTACAGCGGAATCTTCGCCGCTTGCTTGAGCTTGCCGATTTCTAGAGCGCATTGCGACCGCGCGTTCAAAAGCTCCACCAGTTGCCTGTCAATCTCATCGATGCGGCGTCGCCAATCACTCAAATTCATGGCGCCACCTCGCGCTGGGAAAGCCCGTGGCGCGCAGCATCTTTCAGCGAGCGAATCTTGGCACCGAGAGCGTTGGCAGCGGCATCGACAGACTGAGCTTTTTCGATTTCAGAGACGAGCGCGGAGCCGACCACGGCGGCATCCGCGAGTCCACCAAGAACGGAAACGTGCCCGGGCAGCGAAATGCCAAACCCGACGGCAATAGGAAGCTGCGTAGCTCTTCGAGCCCGCCTGAGGAGGGCGGGCAAATCGTCGGGCAGAGCGTCCTTTGCGCCGGTGACGCCAGTTCGAGAGATCAAGTAGAGAAATCCAGTGGAGCAACCGGCGATTTTCGCCAGTCGTTCGTTGGCGGAAGTCGGCGCTCCAAGAAAAATCGTGTCGAGATGGTGCGCGCCAAGAATGCGGCGATACTCTTCCGATTCTTCCGGCGTCAGGTCGGTAGCAAGGACGCCATCGGCGCCAGCCGACGCCGCGACAGACGCGAATTTTTCCAGGCCCATCTGCAGGATCGGATTGTAGTAGCTGAAAAGTACGAGAGGCACCTGGCTGGATTGGCGAATGCGGCGAACGAGGTCGATGACGCCTGCAAGCGTGGTGCCAGATTTCAGCGCGCGTTCGGAAGCACGCTGAATGGTCGGGCCATCGGCCAGGGGATCGCTGAAAGGGACTCCAAGCTCGACGACGTCGGCACCGGCTTCGGCAAGGGCGAGAACGAATTTCAGTGTGGCATCGAGCGATGGATCGCCCGCCGTGATGTAAGCGATGATGCCGAGTTCACCCGATGTCCGCAGTTTGGCGAAGCGTTTGGAAATGCGGGTCGAATTGGCGGCCACTACGGTCATTGTCTTTAGGGAAGAAAGATTAGAGCAGGCGCGAGTAAGTGTCCATGTCCTTGTCGCCGCGGCCGGAGAGGTTGAGGATTACGAGGCTGTCCTTGCTCATTTTGGGGATGCGCTCGATGAGGCCAGCGATGGCGTGGGCGGATTCGAGCGCCGGGATGATGCCTTCCGTGCGCGAGAGGAGGCGCGCGGCATCAAGCGCCGCCTGATCGGAAACGGCGGAGTATTCGGCGCGGTGCTGATCGGCGAGCCAGGCGTGTTCGGGGCCGATGGCGGGATAGTCGAGGCCAGCAGAAATAGAATGCGTGGTGGCGATCTGGCCGTCTTCGTTCTGCAAGACATAAGTGTAGGTGCCCTGGAGCACGCCGGGACGTGCGCCCGCAAATCCTTGCGCGGCACCGAGGCGCGCGGCGTGTTCGCCGAGCTGGCCGCCGCGGCCACCAGCTTCAATGCCGATCATTTTCACTTCCGTGTCGCCCAGAAAATTGTGGAAAAGGCCGATGGCGTTCGAACCACCGCCAACGCACGCGATTAAATGCGTGGGAAGCCGCTTTTCAGCAACAAGAATCTGCTCGCGCGCTTCGCGTCCAATCACCGACTGAAAATCACGAACCATGGTCGGATACGGATGCGCTCCGAGAACTGAGCCAAGTAAATAATGCGTAGTGCGCACGTTGGTAACCCAGTCGCGCATCGCTTCGTTGATGGCGTCTTTGAGCGTCCGGCTTCCGGATTCGACGCTGATAACTTGCGCGCCTAGCATGCGCATCCGCGCGACATTCAGCGCCTGCCGCGCCATGTCCTCCGTGCCCATGTACACCACGCATTCGAGCCCGAAATGCGCGGCGGCGGCGGCGGAAGCGACTCCATGCTGGCCTGCGCCCGTCTCCGCGACGATGCGCGGCTTGCCCATTTTCACAGCGAGCAAAGCCTGGCCGATGGCATTGTTGATTTTGTGCGCGCCGGTGTGAAGCAAATCCTCGCGCTTAAGGTAAATCCGCGGCCCGCCGAGCTTTTCAGTAAGGCGTGAAACGAATTGCAGTGGCGTAGGCCGTCCCGCAAAATTCTTCAGCAGATCGTGGAACTGAGCCTGAAATGACGCTTCCGATTTCGCAAGATCGTACGCACGCTCCAATTCGAACAGCGGCACCATCAGCGTCTCGGGAACGTACCGTCCCCCGTAGGGGCCGAACCGTCCCGGTACCGTCGTCGGCGATTGTAGAATCGAGCTCATTTCTATTTTCTGTTTTCCATTTTCTGATTTCTATTTTCTGATTTCTATTTTCTTTGCCACTATTTCCGTTCGCCGCGTCGCACTTCCTGAATAAATTCGCGCAGCAGCCCGTGATCTTTCTTTCCGGGCTTCGATTCGATGCCGCTGGCGACATCCACGGCGTAGGGCCGCACGATGCGCACCGCGGCAGCAACATTTTCGACCTTCAGCCCGCCAGCCAAAATGATACGGTGGCCCGTAGCCGCGCGCTGGGCGAGGTCCCAGTCCGTCGAATGGCCCGTACCACCATATTGGCCTGTATGCGCGGCGTCAAACAGAAACGCAAATGCGCCGGGATATGCATCAAGACTCTCTAGTCGAAAATCGGGCTCGACGCTGAAGGCTTTGATCACCGGGATGCTGCGGGCGATCTCCGCAACAATTTCTGGTGTTTCATCGCCGTGAAGCTGCGCCGCATTGAGCTTCAACGATTTGCAACGCTCGGCGACCTCTTCCGGCGGGGTGTTCACGAAGATGCCCACGGCCTCCACCTTTTTGGGGAGCTGCGGCCGGATCTTTGCTGCTTCCGCTTCGCTGATATAGCGCGGACTCTTCTCATAAAAATTGAAGCCCAGCAGATTCGCACCGGCGTTGATGGCGGCAAGAGCATCGGCGGCGTTGGTGATGCCGCAAATTTTCACTCGGACCATGGGGCCTTATTCCTTTTTCGTCGGGGCGCCGAGCAGAGCAGAAAGAGCGGCAGCGGGATCCGGAGACAGCATGAGATGTGTGCCAATGAGAAACGCGTCGAACCCGGCCGCGCGAAGTTTTGTCAGGTCATCGTGGGTGCGCAAGCCGGATTCGCTGACCGCGATGCAACCGTCGGGAATATGCTCGATCAGTTCGAACGAAGTTTCAACCCGAGTCGTCAGCGTCTTGAGGTCACGATTATTCACGCCGACAATGCGGGCTCCGGCGCGAAGGGCACGGTCGAGTTCTTCGCCAGAGTGAACCTCGACGATTGGCTCCATGCGCAGCTCGCGGCCCAGCGCTAGCAGGTCCCGAAGGAGGCCGTCTTCGAGCGTGGCGACGATGAGCAGATAACTGTCGGCATCGTTCGCGCGCGTTTCCCAAACCTGCCAGGGATCGAAGATGAAATCCTTGCGGAGAACAGGGAGTTTAATCACCTTGCGCGCATCGCGAAGATTCTTCAGTGATCCGCGAAAGAATTCTGCTTCGGTAAGAACGGAGAGCGCGCAAGCTCCCGCGAATTCGAACGATTGCGCGAGGCCCACCGGTTCGAACGGATCGCGCAGCACCCCGCGCGAAGGCGATGCCGGCTTCAGTTCTGCAAGAATATTCAGCCCATCGCGGCTGAGTGCCGCGGAAAAATCGCGCAGCGGCGTCGCCGCTTTCACGCCATACTTAAGCGCGGTCTCTGGCAGCACTCGCTTGCGGTGATCCACTTCGGCGCGCCGCGCTTCAAGAATTCGGTCCAGCACGCTTCCCGTGTTGGCTTGAGCAGACATTTCGATATCTTTGTATGCTAGGGGTGCACGGAGAGAGAGTCAAATCCGGAGAAGCGATGGGACACGGAGACAAATACGGAGCATTGCTGGAGGCGATTGCGAAGGAGGCCGATGCAATCGCTATGCGTTATTTTCGCGCGGAGGAGCTGCGCGTGGATCGCAAGGGTGACGGAACGGCGGTGACGCAGGCAGACCGGGCCGTGGAAGAAATGGCCCGCGCCAAAGTGGCCGCGAGTGGGCTGGCGCTCGATGTCCTAGGCGAAGAGATGGGCGGCGCCGATTCGAACGCCGCAAGCAAGTCGGGCCGCGCGCGCATGATTATCGATCCAATCGACGGCACGGAAGAATTTTCGCGCGGCATTCCGACCTTCGGAACTTTGATGGGCATCGAACTCAACGGCGAAATTGTCGCGGGAATGGCCAGCGCACCGGCGCTGAGCGCGCGCTGGTGGGCGTATCGCGGCGAAGGCGCTTACCGCAACGGCAGGCGCATTCATGTTTCGAACGTGGACTCTCTGAGCCGAGCGATGATTTTCACGACTGGCACAGGGCCAAAGAAAAACCCCGCGATGCGGGCAAAACTGCGGCTGCTGGCCGACACCGCAAAAAATGGCCGCGCGATTGGCGGTTTCTGGCAGCACATGCTGGTCGCCGAAGGCTCCGTGGAAGTCGCTGTGGATCTGACCTCGCAGGCATGGGATCTGGCGCCGCTGGGAATCATCGTGGAGGAAGCCGGCGGGCGTTCGACAAACGTGCAAGGCGAGCGAACCATTTATTCGGGCGAACTTGTCAGCACCAACGGCAAATTGCACGACGAAGTTCTGAAACTTTTGGCGTGAGGTGCGCGATGGATGGCAGGTATCTGGCGTTTGCCGGAATCGCAGCGGTCTTGACGATTACGCCGGGCGCGGACATGGCGCTGGTGGCTAAGAATGTTTTCACGCGCGGACCGCGTGGATCGTTCGCCACGATTCTGGGAATCTGCTCTGGACTCTTCGTGCACGCGACAGCTTCGGCGTTGGGGCTCTCCGCGATCCTGGCAAAATCCGCGCGCGCTTTCGAAATTGTGAAGTGGGCCGGCGCTGCGTATCTTTTTTATCTTGGTGTGATGGCGCTTCGTCGTGCGATGAAGGGCGGCGCGCCTGTCAATCTCAATGCGCGCGAAGAGACCGTGAAGAAACGCGAAGGATGGTGGGGCGGATATTTGGAAGGATTGCTCACGAATCTCTTGAATCCCAAAGTCGCGCTGTTTTATCTGACGTTTTTGCCGCAATTCATCGCGCCGGGCGATCCCGTTTTGCGCGTGTCGCTGTTTCTCGCGAGCCTTCATGTGGCGATGGGGTTGGTCTGGCTGAGCATCTACAGCCGCGCGCTGCACAAACTGAACACGAAGCTCGCGGGAGGGCGCGTACGACGCGCGATCGAAGCCGCCACAGGCGGACTCTTGATGGCTCTGGGCGCAAAGCTCGTTTTTGCAAGGCGGTAGTTTCTCCGAGAGAATTTCCGGCGCCGAATCGTTTTAAAAATATATGCTCGCCAATTTGGACGTTGGCTCACGATGGAACAAGTCCTAGGATTTATTCCCTGCAAAGTGAAATAGTTTCAAAAGAGGATTCCTGATGAATGCGCGAGCGCAAGCGGATAAGGCTGACAAATTCCGGAAGCTGCACCACGGCCCGCGAATGCTGCTGCTCCCGAACGCGTGGGACGTGGCCAGCGCGCGAATTCTTGAAGAATGCGGGCATCCCGCGATTGCCACGACCAGCGCGGGGATCGCTTATTCTCTGGGCTATCCGGACGGCCAGCATATCTCGCGCGGCGAGATGCTCGAGGTCGTGGGCCGCATCGCGCGCGCTGTCCGCATTCCGGTGACCGCGGATTTGGAGGCAGGCTACGGCACGACGGTCAAAGAGATGGCGGAAACGGTGAAAGCAGCCATCGAAGCCGGCGTGATCGGAATGAATTTGGAAGATGTGACCGGCGATGACGAGAGCTCACAGGTCGCTGTCCCGCTTCAGGTGGAGAAAATCCGGGTCATCCGTCAGACGGCCGCATCGCTGGGCATTCCCTTCGTGTTGAACGCGCGCACAGACATTTACCTGATGCCCATCGGGCCGGAAGCTACGCGGTTCGAGAGGACCGTCGAGCGTTTGCGCACCTATCGCGACGCGGGAGCGGATTGCCTGTTTGCGCCTGGACTCTACGACCTGGATACCATCGCCAAGCTGGTGAAAGCCGTGGAAGCCCCGCTCAACATTCTGGCAACACCGGCGTGTCCGCCGCTCGCCGAGCTGGAAAAAATCGGAGTGGCCCGGGTCAGCTCAGGCTCGGGTATCATGCGCGCGGCAATGGGAACCGTGCAGCGAATTGGAAAAGAAATGCTGGAAGCGCGCTCCCTTGATGCGATGTTCGTCGGAGCTACTCCCTTTATCGAGCTGAAGCGGATGATGACGCGCCAGCCATCGTAGGCTCATGCCGGAAAAACTCTCTCAGCTTTGTATCTTGGACGAAGAAATTGTGAGCTGCCGCAAGTGCCCGCGGCTGGTGAAGCATCGCGAAAAAATGGCTCGTGAAAAACGGCGCGCCTATCGCGATTGGACCTACTGGGGCAAGCCGGTCCCCGGATTCGGAGACGCGCAAGCGCAACTGTTGATTCTCGGACTCGCACCAGGGGCACATGGATCAAATCGCACGGGCCGAATGTTTACCGGAGACCGCTCCGGCGATTTTTTGTACGCTGCGCTGCACAAAGCGGGCTTCGCGAATCAGCCCACTTCCCTGCACCGCGATGATGGATTGCAACTCCAGAATGCGTATATCAGCGCGACGTGCCGGTGTGCGCCGCCGGACAACAAGCCGCTGCCGAAAGAAATCACAAATTGCCGCGGCTATCTGGAGCGCGAAATTGAAATCTTGAAACCAAAAGCAGTCCTGACTCTGGGCAAGATCGCCTGGGATGCGTATCTCGAAATCTTGAAACGCCGCGGAGTGATCACTTCGCGTACGCCGTTCAAATTTGCCCACGGCGCCGAAGCGGAAGTGGCCCCGGGAGCGCCGCGCCTGTTCGGCGTTTACCATCCAAGCCAGCAAAATACGCAGACCGGTCGCGTTACCCCTGCGATGTACGCTACTGTCCTGCGCCAGATTCGACGTTTCCTCGAAAAGTAACCTGCGAAGAAGGCCTAATTCCGCCGAACGGGTGTCGGAATTCACTTACGGTTCGATGGCGGGAACGGGCGACAGTAGCATCCAGGTTCGCCTGAGACTGCCGTGATATCCCTCCAAGTAGCTGCAATTTCAATCTGTTGCGGACGCCGCAACAGGCCGGAAATGGTGCGCCGGGTGCATCTACGGACTTTGCAGCACTTCACGGGAGGAGAGCATGATCAGACTGAAGACTGGATTTACGGCGGAGGTGGTCGCGATTTTGGCGATGAGTCTGGCACCAGGGATGGTGAGCAGGGCGCAGGAGCCGGGGGCAGCGCAGCCAGAGTTGAAGGCTCACAAGGCGGATGGGGAGCGGCATGGACTGCCGCTGGAGACGTATGCGGTGGCGCCGGGCACGAAGTTCCTGGTGCGGCTGGAAGAGGATTTGGGGACCAAGGGGACCCAGCCCAACGCGAGGTTTAAGGTTAGGACCCTGGAGCCGCTGGAAGCAGGCAGCGGAATTTATCTGCCCTCCGGGGCGGAGATTGAGGGTCATATCAGCCATGTGGAGCCGGCGGGCGTCGCAGGCCGGGCGAAACTCTGGCTGACGTTTGACGAGATTCATACGAAGTTCGGATCTCTGCCGATCGTGGCCGAAGTGGTGAGCGTGCCGGGGGACCACAGTGTGAAACCCGGGCCGAGCAAGGAAGGACTGATCGAGGGTCGATCCAGCTCGCAGCAGGACGCGGCGCAGTCGGCCGCGGCTGGGGCGGCGATTGGCGCGGTGAAAGGTGTAAAGGACAAAGACAAGAAAGAAGCAGCCGAGGGGGCTGCAATGGGGGCGCTTACGGCATATCTGGTGGAGTCGGGGCGCGGGCATGAGTTGAATCTGCCCAAGGGCGCGAAGCTGGAGCTTGAGTTGGAGCGCGCGCTGTATCTTGTGAAGGAGTGAGGCATTTCTATTCTGTTGTAAGATTGTTGTTGGCGACACCAGCCGATGTCTTGAGAAAAACTAAAGGGCAACACGTTTTAATGAATTTTGGGCTAGGAACGATGTTGCTGGTTGGGCCTGTTGCCATCGGTTTCGCTCAGAAACTGTCCAAGCCAATACGTATTTGGTCGGTAGGACCGTTGACGAAGAGCCAGCCCGTGATGGGTATCGCCTTCGGCCCTGGAGGCGCAACAATCAACGGTCCGCGCGCAGACACTCAGACCAGCTCGACCTTTGCCGCGACTCGAAGCGTCGCCTTCGCCGGTGACCGCATTGTCCTCGCGTCGAAGGTAGGAACGCGGAACGTCGAGGGCGTCAAGGTTCCAGAACAGGTGTATCAACTCCTATCGCTAGATGTGCAGACAGGCGAAGTAAAGGACACACGAGAGATTCTCGCGTTTGGATCGCTGCAGGTGTTCGCGACCAATGATGCACACGTCATCATATCTGGACGCACTGTGATGCGGTTTACTCCGGATCTAAAAGACGCGGGGAGTTTTGACTATCACGCAAGCGGGCACAAGCACGGGAATGTGGAGAACATCTCGCCGGATGGGTCGACGCTCGGGAATGCGACGAGTCCGGGGCTGGAATTGGTTGACGCGCATTCGCTTACGGCCAAAACCCTGACAGATCGACCGATAGTCCCAACGAGCGTGAGTTCGAAAGCCGTAGTGAGCGATAGTCCTTGGTGGACAGGGGAATATCCCAAAGAGAAGAGTTTTGTCACGCTGACCGACGACAAGGGCCAGCACCTGATCTTTCATGGTGATTGTGGCGGCAGACCACAGTTTCTCAGCGACACTCGGGTGCTCACGGCGAGTTGCAAGACAGCAAGGATCCTCGACACCGAAGGCAATATCCTCAAGACAATTACGTTACGCGACCCAATCTCCTTCGCGAGCGTTTCACAAAACGGCAAGCGATTTGCGTTACAAGTCGCGAGCTTTTCCGACACGCACTCGGTTAAGCACGAGCGCTTCGTGGTCTATTCCGTCGACACGGGCGAACCCGTTGCGGAAGTGACACCGGACGAACTCGCCGAGGAGCAGTCTTGGACTGCGTTCTCGCCCGATGGCTCAATGATTGTCGTCGGCTCTCCGCTTAAGCTGACGCTTTACCGTTTGCCGTAACGCAATCATTTTCAGTCAGAGCGCTAAGAACTTGGCAAGCTACCACTGGCTTGTTACAGTCGGGGTGTCCAGCAAATCTGACAGCTAGGCGGTAGGAAAAGCGGGAGCAAGCTCCCGCACTTCAAAGCAAGGCGAAGAGAGGCCTAGAACCATGGGCGAAGAGACACGGGCGGCGGTGCGGGCCGTGGAGACGATGGAGCGGAAGGACCGCGTGCTGATTGTCGAGGATGAGGACAATGCGCGCAAAGGCTACGAACAGCTGCTGCAGCGATGGGGCTGCGACGTGCTGGGCGTGGGGACGGCGGAAGAGGCGCTGGCGAAATTTGCGAGCTACCAGCCGGACACGCTGATTGCCGACGTGGAATTGCCGGGGATGAACGGGCTAGACCTTTTGAAGCAGTTGGGGCCGGAATTGTACGATGTGCCGGCGATTATCATCACGGGCAAAGGGAGCGAAGAGCGCGCGGTTGCGGCGATCGAGGCGGGGGCGTTCTGGTACATCGAAAAGCCTCTGAAGGGGCCGGTGCTGCATGCGCTGCTGGACCGCGCGCTGAGCAAAGCGCGGGCCGCGCGGGAACTAGCAGTGCTGCAGCGGCAGCTGCGGCAAGCGGGCAAGCTGGGCGACCTGGTGGGCGGGTCGAAGCCGATGCAGGAAGTAATGCGCATCGTGGAGATGGCAGCGCCGAGCTCGGCATCGGTGCTGATTACGGGCGAAACGGGATCAGGCAAGGAGATCGTCGCGCGGACGATTCACAAGCTTTCGCCGCGGGCCACGGGACCGTTTGTGGCCATCAACTGCTCGGCGATTCCAGAAACGCTGATGGAGAGCGAGATTTTCGGGCACGAGCGCGGGGCTTTTACGGGAGCGGCGGAGCGGCGCATCGGCTGCTTCGAATTGGCGGACTGCGGGACGCTGCTGCTGGATGAAATCGGGGAGATGCCGGCGCCGACGCAGGCGAAGCTGCTGCGCGTGCTGGAAGACCGCAAAGTGCGGCGGCTGGGAAGCAAAAGCGAAACGCCGGTGGACGTGCGCGTGCTGGCGGCGACGAATAAGGATGCCGATCAAGCTGTGGGCAGCGGCCAATTGCGCCAGGATCTATACTTCCGGCTGAATGTGTTTCATATCCATTTGCCGCCACTGCGCGATCACAAAGATGATATTCCACTGCTGGTGGAACATATTTTGCGTGATGTGAATGCCAAGCACGGGAAGCACGTGCGCGGGGTGGGCGCGGAAGTTCTGGACATTTTCATGGGGCATACGTGGCCGGGAAACATTCGCGAGCTGCGCAACGTGCTGGAGCGCGCTGCGATCATGTGCGAAAAAGACTTGATCACGCGCGTGTGCTTGCCGGGCGAATTCGGACGGACAGCGGCGAAGGGGCCCAGCGATCTATCCAGCATCAAGTTTCCGGTGGGAACGACGGTGGATGCGATGGAGCGCGAACTGATTTTGCAGACGCTGGGTGCGACGGGGAACAACAAGACGCGCGCGGCGGAGCTACTGGGCATCAGCTTAAAGACACTTCACAACAAACTGAAAGAATACGGCGGGGAACGCGCCGAGACAGAGTAGGGACGCGGGATGCAGCTGCGGCTGCGCACAAAACTCACACTGGTAATGACGGGACTGGTGCTGCTCGTCGTGGCGGTGCTGTCGGGCGTGTTTTTCCAGCAATTGCTCGGACAAGTGCTGCGCGAAACGAACAAGCGCACGGTGGATCTGGCGACGGACAGTTTCGAACAGGTGAAGCGCGCGCTCTCCGATGCGAGCGACCACGGCTGGCGGCCGGAATCAAACTCCGCGAAAGACATTTACGCTTATGTGCGTTACGCGCTGCAAGCCAGCGAGGGGCTGCAGGCGCAACTGAAATCCGCGATCGGAGCGCCGGCGATTTATGAAGTGGCGATCATCGACCCGGATGGAGTCGTGCTGATTTCGAGCGACAAATCGCAAGAAGGAAAGTTTCATTTGCGTCGCGCACCGGTTTCGGAACTGCTTCAGCGCGGCTTCCTGCATCAGGTGACGGTCTTGCGCGGCACACCGAGAATCTACGAGTACAGTTTGCCGTTCAAAGCCGGGGGGCAGTCCTTCGAGATTCGTGTGGCGATGTCGACTGGGTTGCTGCTGAATGAAATCTCGCCGAGCCTGCGCACTTCCGGAACGATCGTGCTGGTAGCGTTAGTGATTTCGACGCTGCTCGCCGCGGTGGTGAGCAGGGCGGCGCTGGCTCCACTGCGCGATATCGCCGCACAACTGGACCGCATTTCGGCGGGGCAATACGACATACCTTCTCCGGAGACGAAAGGCTTTGCAGGGAGCGGTGACGAACTCGGGTTGGTGAGCCGGAAAATTACGCAGGTGGGGCAGCAATTGCGTGGGGTGCACGAGATTTTCAGCACCATGCGCGAGAACATGAACTCCGTGATGGCCGGGCTTGAAGACGGATTGCTGCTGTTCACGCGGGATGCGCGGGCGGTGATGATCAGTCCGGCGGCGGAGAAATTTTTGGGTGCGCCCGCAGGGCAGTTTCTGGGGCGGCGCGTTTCGGAGATTTTTCCGCCGGGACATCCGCTGCACGAGGCGCTGCGCGTCGAGAACGACGAGCTGCGGGAAGTGGCAGCGGAGACAGATTTGGAGACGAGCGAAGGGCCTAAGCGCGTGGGCGTGAGCGTACAGGCGATTCAAGAGGACGGCGAGCGCATGGGCGCGCTGGTGACGTTGCGCGACCTGGATTCGATCGAGAGTATCAATACGCAGCTGCAAGTGAGCGAACGGCTGGCGGCACTAGGACGGATCACGGCGGGAGTTGCGCACGAAGTGAAAAATCCTCTGAACTCAATGCGGCTGTGGCTGGAGAATTTAAAGGAGTCCCTGCCGCCGGAGCGGGACAGCGCGTCCCAGCAGGCCGTACAGGTGTTGGACAAGGAGATTGACCGGCTGGACGCGGTGGTCAAGCGGTTTTTGGATTTCACGCGGCCGATGGAGATTCAGCTAGAGGCCACACAACTTGCGCAGTTGTTGAAAGAAGTCTTGGAAATTGCGCAGCCGCAATTGCAGAAATCCAATATTCAACTGGCGCAATTGCTGCCGATCGATGTGCCGGAAGTTTACGTGGATCGCGCGCTGCTGAAGCAGGCAGTGCTGAATTTAGTGTTGAATGCGGCGGAGGCCATGCCGAACGGGGGGCAGATGCGGCTGGTGCTGAGCCGGCGGGGCGAAATGGCGGAGATTACCGTGGGCGACACGGGAAAAGGCATCGCTCCGGAAAACCGTCAGAAAATTTTTCAGTTGTTTTTTACGACGCGGCCGGGCGGGAGCGGCATCGGACTGGCAAGCACGTTCCGGATTGTGCAGCTTCATAACGGTTCGATAGACTTTACTTCGGAGGTCGGCCGCGGAACGACGTTTCGAATCGAGCTGCCGCTCGCGGCGTGAAGATGACGGAAAAACATGTCCGGTTTGAAATTGCCTTGCGCTTCGGGTTTCTTCGTTCTTGTATGATTCTTTGCGGTTGCGTGGCGGTCCTGTCGGGCGGATGCAGCATGCGGAAGAGGCCGGCGATCCCCTGGGCCACGGCAATTCAGGTGAAACCCGTGATTCCGGCGCACGCTGTGGGGCTGAAAGAAGTTCCTGAAGACCAAATTCCGGATCTGCACATCGAGATTGCAAATTTTCCTTCGCGACTGATCACCACGCACAATACGCCTCCGCGGCCACGGGTGAATACGTCTGCGAATACCAGCGGAGGAAGCGAAGAGGAAGCGTCAGGGGCGCCGCGGATTGTTCCGCAATTGACGGCGGAAGAGACCGCGTCCGCGCAACAGCAGACGAATCAGAGCCTGATTATCGCGGAGAAAAATCTGGAGGCCGCGCGGGGAAAGCAGCTGAGCGCCGCGCAAGTGGATCTGGTCTCGAAGATCAGGGGTTTCCTCAAGGATGCGCGGGAAGCGGCGCAGGGGGCGGATTGGGCGCGCGCGCGCAGCCTATCGAAAAAAGCTGAGGTACTCTCGCAAGAACTGGTTGCAGCGCGCTGAATCCTTCATCCCATTCATAATTCTCTACAGCGAATTGTTGCGCAATCCTAAACGGCGCGCGACGCATGGTGCATGCGCTCGAATGGGATAAGATACGGACATGAAAAAGTTTGACGCGGCCATTACGGGCGGGGGAGTGATTGGCGCGGCCATCGCGCTGGAGCTAGCGCGAGCAGGAATGCGCGTAGGAGTGTTTGACCGGCAACAGCCGGGGCAGGAAGCATCGTGGGCGAGCGCGGGGATATTGTCACCGGCGCCGGAAAGTCCAGCGATGATTGCGATGGTGCCGCTGGGGAAAAAAAGCTTGACGCTGTATCCCGAGTTTGTCGCGCAGGTTGAGGAGATTTCCGGGCAGAGCACCGGGTTCCGTGCCACAGGGACGCTGGAAGCGCTTTTTTCCGGCGATACCAAGGCGGAACTCAGCACGATCATTGCGCTGCATCACGGGCTGGGGTTGAAGGCGGAACCGCTTCGCGCTGAGGATGCGCGCGAGCTGGAACCTGCGCTGAGTGAAGACGTGGAAGCGGCCGTGCTTCGCCCGGAAGAGCGCTCGATCGACAACCGGGCGCTGACGAGTGCGGTGCTGGAAGCGGCACGGCGCAGCGGGGCGGAGATTTTCCCTGACGCAAGCGTAAAAGGGATCTGGCGTGACGGGAATCGCTGTGCGGGATTGATTTTGCAAGACGAGAAAGTGGAAGCCAAATGGACGATTGTGGCGGCGGGATGCTTTTCCGCAGCGATCGAAGGAGTGGCGGTTTACGCGCCGGTACGGCCAGCGAAGGGCCAGATGGTTGCTTTGCGCGCTGAGGAGGTGAAGATGCGGCGCGTACTGTGGTCGGAGCACATTTATCTTGTGCCGCGAAATGACGGGCGGATTCTGGCGGGAGCTACCGTCGAGTATGTTGGATTTGACAAGAGGACGACCGCGGGCGGCATCGAGAAAATACTTTCGGCGGCGATTGAGCTCGCACCGGGGCTGGCCAACGCGCGGATTGAAGAAACTTGGGCAGGGTTGCGTCCGGACAGCCCCGATCATCTTCCGATTCTGGGACCGACGGATTTGGATGGGCTGCTGATGGCTACGGGACATTTTCGCAGCGGAATCCTGCTCACGCCGATTACGGGGCGGTTGATCCGCGAGTGGGTTACGGAACAAACTGTCAGTGTGGATTGGGAGCGCTTCAGTCCGTTGCGTTTTCAAGCCGAGAAGACGCCCGCGTCGAGGAAAATGCCGGCGTGAGAGAGTTCGTTCTATGAATCGCAGTGGGATGCAAATCTGAAACTTTTTTCTTAGGGCTGGGGCGGAGGCGGCGTGATCGGTTGCGCTTGCCCCACATTGGTGAACTGAATCTGGCTGCCGTCGAGGCTGAGTTCGTGTTCCAACACGATGTCCAAAGTGGAACCGCGGGGGAGTTCCGCATCCGGCCCGCGAGTCAGGAGCACGGCAGCTAATCCCGCTGCCGCTCCTACGCCTGCGCCGATACCGAGACCTTTGGCGTGGCCGGCAATGGCACCGATGCCCGCGCCAGCCGCCGTTGTCTCCGCGACCGTTTGGGCATCTTTGCCTTTTCCGCCCGGGCCGGTGACCTTTCCTTCAGAATCCATGGTCTCTTTTCCACCGGAATCCGCGCTGCGGGGTGCAGCGTTCAGATTGACGGTGTAGCCGTTGGGAAGAATCAACGTATTAAGCTTGAGCCGGAACTCGCCCCGGCCTTTTACTTTCCCCGGGCGCTTGGAATCCAACAGCTCGCCGCGCAGATAGGAGCCGACAGGAATCACGACGCGATTGCCGATCGTGATGGGAAAAGAGGTTTGCAGGTAAACCGAGTCGCCGGGCTTGGCGCTGCGCGTGGAGATGCCGTTTTCGAGGACGACGCCAATTCGCGTTCCGGCGGGAACCAGAACTTTTTCGCCGGGGCCGGAGCGGGGCGCGGGTTCAGGCGTGGGCGGCGTCGCAACCGGAGGCGGGGCGGAGGTTTGCGGCCCGTCCGGTTGTTGAGCCGCGCAAGAAGCGGCCAGGGCCAGTATAGCGGCGACCGCATATAAGGATTGAGGAAACGCTTGAAGCAGCCGGACGCTCATGGCAACCCTCCGCAATGCTTGATGCGATGCATCAAAAGGCGAGCTTGGATGCCTGAGTATAGCGCGACCCGCGGTTCAAGTCGTCCGTGGAAAAGAGATCAGCAACCATCCCCGGCGATGAAGAAGAGTGGAAATAACGGGATGAGGAGCGCCACGCCTAGGCCGACTCCCGCCCACTTGAAGCCTTGACCGATACGAGTCCCGACCGCCGGTACGGGCCGTGGTGCAGCTTTGAGGTCTGTGTATGGAATCCATTGGGAGATGAAGATTCCATCTTTGAGCATGAATCCATCATCGCGGATTTCAGTGATGACTCCGGTACGCACCTTGCTATTCGGGAGTTCGCAGTGGACGAAACGATTTCTGTGGATACCAAGCTTTTGAACGGCATTCCGGTAGGAGATTTCTTCAGGAGTCAGAGGCAATACCGGCCTTGGAAGGCGGCGGCGTACCCGAGGTTGCGCGGGATCGGGATTAACGGCAGGGCTTAGCTGCTGCAGCGATTGAAACTGATCGGTTGAAAGTGATATGGGGAGGGAGTCGGCTTCTTCCAGCTGCGATTGGGCACGAGTGTTCGTCGCCATGAAGAACAAGGCGAGCAAGAAAAGAGCTCGAATTATAACGGATGAGGGCATGGAAACCTCCTTCAAGAGAGTCTTGCGGATGCACGCCAGGCAGAACTGCAAATCGACTTCCAAGAGGAGCGGACGGGGAGAATCTTGAAGCGAGTTTCCAAGCCATTGAAAGCAAAGCAGCTACTTGCGAGGAAACTGTTCCTGGAAATGGCCCCGTGGGAAGGATGCGAATTTCGAGCAGGAATGCCGCCGGGGAAGGACGCCATGTGGCGTCGCTGGGTTGCGGTTTGACCTGCGATTGGGCGAAGGCTACGCTTTAGGGAACAGTGGAGGAGGTCGAATGGCCAAGCTGGCGCTGATTTATGGAATGCGATTGCTGCCGGAGGAAGACCTTGGGGAAGTGAAGGATGCGACGGTGGTGCTGAAGAATGGCCGCACGGCGCGGGTGACGATGCACTTGATTGAAGGCAGCAAAGAGGAGATCGAAACGACGTTTCATCAGTCGATTGAAGCGTTCTTCGAGATGTACCCGGAGATTTGAGGCTGTGTCACCGCACGATGACGACATCTCCCGGCTTTAATGGAATGTCCTTTTCGCTGCCCTGCTGCGCCTTCTTATAGTGGAAGGGAATGCGGAGATGCTTCTTGCCCTCGTTACGCTCAATATAGATCGAGTCTGCTTTGGCGTACGGAGCTAGACCTCCGGCCGCTGCCAACGCTTGGAGAATCGTCCCACCACCTTCCAAGGGATACCATCCCTGTTTGACAACAGCCCCAACCAGAAAGACTTTACCCGCAAATTCCGGGGACAGGCTGGGCGGTTGGCCGACATTCGATTTCGCAGCTCTGAATAACTCTGCATTGGTCACCCATCCACAGTTCTCACCGCCGCCTGCGCCAGCGACACGCGTTTCCGAATTATCCTTCAGCCTTCTCACCCGGAGCCAGTATGTCTCTACATCCAGTGCCGAAAGGCCTCCCTCAAGCGGGCCAGCCTGGCTCACATAGGCCACAAACTGGGAATCCGGCGACCACCATAAGCCAGATGCGGGATGCCACTTCTTGAAAAGCGCCCTTCTTTCTTTCGTCCCGGCCGTATCAATCGCGTAGTATGTGTCGTCGTCTAGGAATGCAATCTGACTCCCGTCTGGCGACCAAGTAGCCTGTTTTCCTTTCACAAGCCCGCGCGAAAGGTTTTCTTCCACGTCGTACACTCGCACGCCCGAGTCCCCTTCATACACGAAATGCTTGCTGTCCGGCGACCAACACTGCGAGGTGACTCTGCCAATTTTGGCTATTTCTCGGGCGAGACCGGACCCGACATCCACCAGTTGTAGACTCCCACTCAAACTTCCAGTATTCATCGAACCAATTACGAGTTTGGATTTATCGTACGACCAGCACATAGCATTGTTCGCTGGTGCCAGAACGTTTGGGTATTCTCGGAAGTCACCTCCGTCTGTCCGAGAGACGCCGAGCCGTGGCGGCCGTCCTGGCATGGCAAGTCCAGCAGCGAACGCGACCTCCGTTCCATCAGGAGATACCATTCCCAGGCCTCCATGGAGATCCTTGGCTTTGACCAGCGAGCGCTGCGAAAATACAACAACCCATATACCCCTATTCTCGACTGTCGCCAGGGAGAGCCCTGTTTGTTCCTGTAGCCGGGCCAGCTCTGAGCGAACCGATTCCCCTGGCCACGGCGGTGCGGCAAAATTGAGCGACGGGGAACTGACCCACAGGATAAAGTGAGTACTTACGCGATGGTTGGTGTTGGCCTGACACAATACACAACCAAACAAAAGAAGAACCAGTAGGAGTCGTAGTCTGGAAAATTGGGCGAGCTCACTCATTTAACTTCTGCCCAGCACATCGGCTTATCGATTGCCGAAATTTTCGGGATCGGCGTTGGGATCACCGAGATTGTCGTTGATGAGCACAGTGGATTGGCCGGTCAGTTCGAAACGCTTGCGGCACTTGTAGCAGGCTACGAGGTCGTCCAGTCGGACCATGTACGAAGAGGCCTTGGCGAACTTTTTTCTGTCTTCTTCGCCGATGCCGCGCGGGAGCTCTTTTTTCTTGCGGCAGACTTTCCAGCGCACCGGAGCTTCGAACTCGCCGCGGCAGCTCGGGCAAATGAGCTTGACCTTGCGGGTCTCTTCTTTTTCCGTATAAAACTGACGCTCGTCCATGATTAAGGGGCGGGTGTGCGCACCGCTTCGTCAATTGTAACAAATTCGACGCCCAGGTCACGCCAGCGGGGAAGCCAGTGCTCGAGGGCGGCCAGCGTGCGGGTGCGGTCGGCGTTTAGCTGGCGGTGACCGCCGTCGTGAAGGCAGAGGATGTCGCCCGAGCTACTCCCCGGGGTGTTTATGCTCGCGGTGTTTGCCAAGTTTTGCTGAGCGTGGTGAGCGATCGGCTGCATCCGAGGAATCAGCCAGTCCGCGGGTTTTTCGCGCCAGTCGCCGGGAATCAGCGTCCACATGACGGTTTGGTAGCCGAGTTCACGAGCCGCGGGAATGACCCAGGGATTGCGCACCCCAAAGGGTGGGCGAAACCACTTCGGCGGCGCGCCTATAGCGGTGGAGATGGCGTCATGGCAGAGGCGCAATTCCACGCGGACTTGTGTGGGATTCAGCCACAAAAGATTTGGGTGCAGCTCGGTGTGATTTCCAATGCTGTGTCCGCGCTCGATGGTTTCTTTCGCGAGCTCAGGACATTCGCGCACGTATTTTCCAATCAGAAAAAATGTGGCTTTGGCTTTGTAGTGGTCCAGAAGATCGAGCAACTTGGGCGTAATCGCCGGATTCGGCCCATCGTCAAAGGTGATCGCTAATTTGCGAGGTGAATTGGTCCGGCAAACCGTCTTGCCGAAGAGTTGCGCGCGAGGATAGAGCGCGGCATATGCGGTAAGACCTGCAGCAGCGGTAACCACGGCGGGCGCCTCGACAAGCCAAGGATTCACGCGCCTATTCTCGCATGCGGCACAGATCCATTGTAAGGTCACAACAATCTGCGACGAAAGGCCGCGCTGCCCAGTTCGGCGATACGGAAACCGCTATTTCGGCTGGTGCCGACGCCAAAGTATGTAGCCAACCAGGCCGCCGACAAGAACCGTGGCTGCAAAAAACCATCGCCATACGGGGATACCTATGAGCCCAATGGCCAATATTCCCAGGACCACGACGAATCCGATCGGATGGCCGGTCCACACACCGGCACCGAATTTGCCAAAAGGAACAACTTCCCATGGGTGGCGATCCTCATTTGTACGAGCGACGACCTCGCCCAACGGGTGCCTGCGAAACGTAGCGTACGATTTCATAAAATTGCACTCCTTTCCACTTTCCGACCCGAGCCATAAGACAACACACACGTCAATTCTTGCTTCGGGGCCAAGGGGAGCGCTTCTCCATCCTTGCTCCAGCCTAGCCGCGCCTTATGCTCAGCCTGCATTCTCCGGCAGGCCGCGGCGAGTCTTTAGCTCGGCAAGCAAGCGGTCCACTTCTGTGTCGCGGTCGAGCCGCGTCAGGCGGTCGCCAACATCGTCGGTGAGGAGCTCGACTTCAGCGGTGGCGACGGCTTCTGTGTGATGGACGCGGTCTTTCAATCGGTCGAAGGTGGCGCTCTTGGAGTTATCTCCCAGAGCGGTTTGCGCGCGGGCGGCTTTGCCGAGGGCGATGCTGCGACGGTGACGTGCGAGGAGCAAATCGCGCTTGGCCTTGCCTTCGTCGAGCTTCTGTTCGAGTTTCACGAGCGCCCCCTTTAGCGATTCGACCTGGGCTTTCTGGTCGTCCACCTGTTCGCGGTAGCTCTGCGCCAGGCGCTGCGCGGTCTGGAAGCGGTCGAGCGCGGCGCGGGCCAAATCATCCTGGTTCTTGTCGACAGCGAGCTCGGCTTTGCGCATCAAGTCCTTCGCAGAATCCTCGTTCTCGCGCATTTTTTTCTCGAGCATGTGCTGGTCGGCAATAGAGACGGCCACCTGCGTCTTGACCTGGAGATACTGATTCTCCATGTCCAGGATGACCTGCTTGATCATTTTTTCCGGATCTTCCGCGCGGTCGACCATGTCGTTCAGATTCGCGCGAATTAACGTGCTTACTCGTTCCAAAAGTCCCATGGTAAATCTCCTTTCAAAATCAGATGATAAAGGCCACTCCAAAAATCGAAAGAAACCGACTGCGCCGGGCAGCTCTCGCGAACTCCGTCAGCGCAAGAAGCCCACGCTAAAAATAACTGCCGCAACTTTCACAATACCCGGCATAGACAGGATGCTGAATGCCAGCCCCTTTTCGAGGGCGCAGAGCATGCAATCCCAGAAACGGTGGGAGATAAAAGTGAATATCACCACCAGGAGAATCCAAACGAAGAGAAACTTTTCTTTCGCGTCCATTGCCGTTCCCCCGAGACCATCAGGCGTCCCGGTGGGCCTTTGCGGGCCCACCGAGGACGGAAGCGATCGTTATGACTTGGCAGCTGGCGGCTGCGCGGGCTTCGGCGCTTTGTCGCCGATCAAACGCACTTTGCTGAGCAGCTCCGACATCTGCATGCCGGAGAGGGCTTCGAAGAGCGCAGGAACTTGCGCGGCAATTTTGGTGATGTCGCCGGTCAGCTTGTAAGCACCGGCGGCATCGCCATTGCCCGTGGAGACGATGGTGACCTTGTCGACTTTGCCGAGCGGTTCTGCAAGAGCACGCACGACTTCCGGCATTCCGGTGATGAACTTGTCGAGGACCGCGGCCTGGTTGTATTCCTGGAAAGCCTCCGCCTTGACGTTCATGGCCTTGGCTTCGGCTTCACCCTTCTTGAAGATGATTTCGGCTTCGGCTTCGCCCTGCGCGCGAATGGCGGAGGCGCGGCCTTCGGCTTCGGTGATCAAACGCTGACGCTCGGCGCTGGCCAGCGTTTCGATGCGCTGGCGTTCCACTTCCGCCTGCTTCAGCACGGTGGCGATGAGCTCGCGTTCGCGGCGTTCGATTTCCGCGTCCTGTACTTTCACTTGAGCTTCGCGCTCGACTTGCTGGACTCTCACCGATTCGGTGACGACCTGCTGCTGCATGACGTTGGTCTCGATTTCATAGGCTTTGTCGGCGGTGGCCTGTGCTTTTTTCGTCATTTCAAGGTAGCTGGCCTTTTTGAGGTCCAGGTCGCGTTCGGCTTCGGCTTGCTTGGCGAGCGAAGCCGTTTCGGCGGCAACACGCTCCTGGTCGGCCTGGGCTTTGGCAACGGCGGCGGCGCGCTGGGACTCGGCGCGCTTGATGGCGATGTCGCGATCCGCTTCGGCGGCGGCAACTTCGGCGTCGCGCTTGATGCGTGCGATGTCGGGCCGGCCCATGTTGGTGATGTATTCGTTCTTGTCGCGGACTTCTTTGAGGGTGAAGCTCACGACGTCGAGCCCCATCTTGTTCATGTCCGCGGCGCAGGTGGAACGCATGCGGTCGCCAACCATTTCCGGCTCTTTGACGATTTGCTCGACGGTGAGCTGGCCGATGATGCCGCGCAAGTGGCCTTCCATCACCAGGCGGATCAAGCCTTCGCGCTGCTCGGGCCGCTTGGTCAGGAATTGTTCGGCGGCGGTTCGAATCGAGACGGGATCGGACTTTACTTTGAGCTGCGCGACCGCTTCGACGGTCACGGCGACTCCCTGGTTGGTGTAGAGGCTCTGTTGCGGAGCGACGTCAAAAGACATCAACTCCAATGAAAGTTCGCGGCACTGCTCCAACATCGGAATGAGGATGGTGCCGCCGTTGGTTACAGTTCTTGGACCGCGAATGCCGTAAACAATAAGCGCTTCGTGCGGGCCCACCTTGCGCAACAAGGTGGCGAAGCCGGCCATCGCAAAAAGAATCACGAGGACCAGCAGCCCGGCCATGACGGGAACCGAAAGACCAAACATAAAGACCTCCCTTTTCCACTCTGCTCCGGACTGTTCGAATCGATCCCCAGTCCGAGAAAATCTTTGCAAAAGCTACTTCGTAAACTCTTCCCATTTCTTCACGTAGGCGATGCCGTTTTCGTAGCGCGTGATAGCGACTTCGGTGCCGTTCGGGAGCGGTGTACCATCTTCGCTGCGAGCTCCAACGCTCTTGCGCACACCGCGCTGTTCGAAAATCATTTCGCCGGTGCCGTCTTCGCGGATGGGCGAACTGATGGTGCCTACCGTGCCTTCGATCCGGTAATCCCAATCCAACATTTGCGCGTCGCTCACATTGACAATGCGCGCCATGAACTTGAAGACCACGCTGGCGGCAAAGAGTCCCGCAATGCTGGCGATAAACAAGGCAAACATGGCCACCAGCCGCGAGTGGGTCGCAAGGATGTAGCCAATGCCTCCAAACCAGGCAAGGAAAGTCATGATAGTCATCGCGTTGAACCAGGAGAGGCCGCCGCGGACATGCGCCGACCCATGCGCTGTCCCATGTCCGGACATCCCGCGGCCTGCTATTCCGCCGACATGATGCCCGCCATGAAAAGGCAGGTGCAGGCGCCATGGCAGATGGATATGAGCAGCGCCGCCTAGAAACGAAAGAACGCTGAGCGAGAAGCCCACGATGAAGCAGAGAAGGTAGAAATCAGTCCAGGTCATAGGACACCTCGAGCGCACGGCGTGCGCGAACTGGGTTTCGAGACGCAGACCCTAAAGCTTAGTTATCCAAACTCGATGGAGGCGGGTGGCCGCGGCCACCCGCCTCACTGCTCCGGCGATCGCCGGGTTTCAAAACTTCTCCGAGACGATCCGCCAAACCGGGCGCGCGAAGAATCTCCGCCAAGAGCAAGACTGCCTTGCGCGAATCGTCAAACTCGGCAATCGCGAGAAGCGCGGCCTGCAACTCCGGATCGGCCGTGAACTGCTCGGCGCCGGCATAAAGCCAGGAATCCACTTTGGCGTCGATGGCGCGCAATTCAGATTGCAGACCGGGCGTGTAACCCTCCGGGTCGTCGACCAGAAACCCCGGGTAGACGCGGAAGAAACGCGCCAGAAGCTCCCGAGTGGTGTGCGTCAGATGCGGACGCGCACCGCTTTCGATCTGCGAAAGATAGGCCTGGCTAAGGCCGCGGCCAATCTCGCGCTTCATCGCGGAGGCCAGCTCCTGCTGGGTCATGGCGCGGCCCAAGCCACGGAGTGAGCCTTCGACGGAGCGGAGGGAGCGGAGTTTGTCGCCAAGAGTCATCGAGAACCTTAATATTGCAATCTGCAAATATATTATTACTTATCGCTATTTTGTCAAGCACAAAATATATCCTGTTTTCAATTACTTACGGACACTCTTGGGATTGGGTGCTTATTCGGGCTTGCGGAGGGACTGCAGATCGATTCCTAGTTGCTGGCACTTCTTGTAGAGGTGGCTGCGCTCCAGTCCCAGCGCGCGCGCTACGTTTGTCATGTGGAAATTGTGGCGGCGGATTTCCGCCAGCATCACTTCCCTTTCGAACGCTTCGGTGCGCTCGGCCAGCGTGCCAGTTGCAGTTCCGGCAGCGGAGCCGCTCGATGCTGAATCCGAAGTGGGAAGTATCAGAGAAACATCGGCAGCGCTGATCGTTTCGTCCGCGGAAAGCAAGATGAGGCGCTCGACGACGTTGCGCAATTCGCGGACGTTTCCGGGCCAGCCGTATTTTCGCAGCGCCGCGATAGCGTCGGGCGCAAAGACTTTTTCTTTCCAACCGTTTTGCGCGGCCACTTGCCGGGCGAAATGCGCGGCAAGATCCGCAAAATCCTCCGGGCGCTCGCGGAGCGGCGGCAACGTCAGCGGAAAAACGTAAACGCGGTGGAAGAGATCACGACGGAAAGCGTTCTGCTTTACGAGCTCTTCCAAGTTTCGATGCGTGGCGACAAGGACGCGCACGTTCACTTTAATGGGCTTGTCGCCGCCGACGCGTTCCACTTCGCCCTCTTCGAGCACGCGCAACAGTTTGGCCTGCATGGCCACCGGCATGTCGCCAATCTCATCAAGAAAAAGCGTTCCGCCTTCGGCTTGTTCGAATTTGCCGAGATGCTTGGCGGCTGCGCCGGTGAAGGCGCCTTTTTCGTGGCCAAAGAGTTCCGATTCAATCAATTCGGCGGGGACGGCGGCGCAGTTCAGGGTGATAAAGGGCTGCTCGTGGCGCGGCGATTTTTCGTGGATGGCGCGGGCGACGAGTTCCTTGCCCGTACCAGTTTCGCCGAGAATGCAGACGCGTGTTTCGCTGGCGGCTACGCGTTCAATCTGCGCGACTAGTTTTTTCATCGCTGGACCGGCACCGACCAGCTCGTGTTTTCCCAGGCGGTGGCGCAGCTCGCGGTTTTCGTCTTCTAGGCGAGTGATGCGCAGCGCGTTTTCGACAGTGATAAGCAGTTTGTCGGTCGAGAGGGGTTTTTCCAAAAAATCCAGCGCGCCGAGCTTCGTCGCCTTAACGGCCATTTCGATATTGGCCTGCCCAGAGATAAGCACGATCGGTGTTTTGACGCGCGCTTTCTTCAGATCCTCCAACAACTCAAGGCCGCTGCGGCCGGGCATCACCACGTCAGAAAGAATCAGGTCGAACGATTCAGTACGAAGAAGTTCGACGGCGCGGGCGGCGTTGTCGCAGACGGTGGCTTCGTGTCCCGCGAGGCGGAAAGCGCGGGAAAGCGATGCCAGTGTGTTTGGGTCGTCGTCAACGAGGAGGAGGTGAGCTTTGCGCGGCAAACGTAATCCTTTGTGAAGCGCTAGTCGGAGGCTGCGGCCAATGTCGACGGCGCCTTCTTGGGTTCGGGGGCTGCTTCGGGTGGTGCCGCCACATGGCCGGCCTGGCGCTGCGGCAAATCGATTCGAAAGGCGGTGCCGCGCCCTTCATCGCTGGTGACCGAGATGGTGCCGTGATGATCGCTGACCACTGACTGCACGATGGCGAGGCCCAGCCCGGTCCCCTGGAGTTTCGTCGTGTAGTAGGGCGTGAAGAGACGCGAACATTCTTCCGGCGTCAGGCCTTTTCCTGTGTCGGCGACTTCAATGCGCACATGACCGTCGTGTTCCATGGTTTTGAGCGTCAGCGTCCCGCCCGCAGGCATGGCGTCCAGCGCATTGAGAACAAGATTCTGAAACGCACGGTGCAACAGGTCGGGATCGGCGTCAATTTCCGGCAAAGGCTCTGTCAGGAACAGTTCGGGAGTGATTGTAGGCTTGCCCACTTCATTGAACTGCGGTTCGAAGAGGCGCACGGCGTTGCGCAGCGATTCATTCACGTTGACGCGGACAAATTGGGGCGCGGGCATTTTCGAAAAATCACTGAAGCGGCTGACGATGGAATTGAGATTCGCAAGTTCCGTTTTCAACGTAGCGGTGGACTCGTGGAAGACTTCCAGGAATTGTTTGGCGTCCAATTGACGCGCCCGCTGCAGATTCTCGATCGTGATTTGCATGGGAAAGAGCGGATTTCGAAGCTCGTGCGCGAGGCGCCTCGCCAGCTCGCGCCACGCGGCGACGCGCTCGGTTTGTACAAGACGCTCCTTCTGGGCCGCGAGCGTTTTCGTCATGTCGTTGAAGGCCGCGGCCAGCTGGCCGATTTCGTCGCTGCCACGTACGTCGATGTGCGTATCCCAATGTCCACCGGCCACTTCCCGCGCAGCCTCGGCAAGCTCTTCCACGGGCTTGGTGATGCGCGCGGAAATCCAGAACGCGATCAACAATCCGACGAATAGCGCTCCCCCACCCACGGCTGCGGCGGTTTTTACGATCTTGTTTGTGAGCAGTACCAACTCTTTGCGCGAGCTTCCCACCAGAAAGACGCCAAGGAGTTGGTTATTGCGGCCCGTGAGCGGAATGGCGTGAAAAGTTTCTGCGTCGGCGGGATCCCGCGACCAATCAATTGTTCGAACCAGTGGCTGCGATTGCCTTTGAATTTCCTCCACCAGTGGGGCAAAGCGCTCGGGTTGATCGACTTCGCCTTTCGCGGCGATCAGCGCTCCGGGGACAAAGGCAGGTTCGAGATTGCTGTAGATCAGCGCGCGCATGCCCGCTGGCAAGACGAGCGATTCCAGGAATTTTTTGTCGAGGCGACGGCCGCCAACGATGTAGAAGGGCTTCGGCACATTGGGTTGCGTTCGAGCGACGGACAGCGAAAGCGCCACGTCGGTCGGGAGTTCTTCGCGCATCAGGAAGGCTGTGGACTCGTTCCAACCGGTGGCGGCGGGGAGCCAGTCGTTCTTGTAACCGACGCGGGCGGGGTATTGCGCGGAAGAGATCAGTGTTCCATCGGAATTCACAAACTCGACGAAATCCAGGCCGTGATCCTGCGCCGCCCCATTGGCATCGCGCACGTAGAGCGATTGGTCAGCGTTGGGTCGCTCCAGATCGATGGCCATGCGCAGGGTGACTTCCGCGTTGGCGATGTTCTCCACTTGATGCGCGATTTCTTCGCCACGCTGGGCGAATTCCTTGTTGAACTGGGCCACCAGAGCTTCGGTACGCTCAGCATCCATTTCTTCGAAAGCCGCGCGCGTGTAATGCGTCACGCCATACGCCACGATGGAAACAGACGCCGCTATCGTGAGCAGGACGATGAGCAACAATTTAGTTCGGAAGCTCATGGTTTAGCTCCCGGCAGTGGCGCGGTTACCGTGCGAGCGGGAGTTGTTTTCGAGTCTGGAGCATCAGCCTGCGCTGGAGTGGACGCTGGCTGATCGAGCCAAACATCGGCGAGATGCCATTCGCCCCAGCGGGCGGGCATCCAATCGCGGACGTTTTGCCCCAGACCGACATACTCGGGTAAGGCAACCAGTGGCAAAACTCGGCGTTGCTCTAGCAATTTTTTCTCGCGGGCGTACAGTTGTTCGGGGTCCGTTGAGGAAACAGAATTCTCGGACGAATCTCCGAGGTTGAACGCGGACACGAACGATTCGAGTTCCAGGCGTGGAGAAAGCGCGGTAAAGCGCCAGGCAAAAAGGTGGAGGCATGGAGCGGGATCGCTGAGATTTGCGGTCGCAGTGGTTGAGACACGTTGGACGGCGTGATTCACAACCTGCACGATAAGCGTCGCTTGCCGCGCATTCACGGCGACACGCTCGCCGAGAAGCTTGGCGAGATCACTGGGCGCATCAACGCTGAGGCGCAGCGGCTCTTTACCCGCGGCAACATTTGCATGTAGCGTGGCTCGGATCTCTTTCGCGCGGTCGATATTCGTCTCCATGGTGAAGAGGAAAGCATAGCCTGATAACCATTGCGGCAAAAGGGCTGTGGCAGGTTCAGCTTGCTTCTGGAGCAACACGTTGGCCATGGTCTGGCGATCCAGCGAGAGCGAGACGGCCTCTCGTAACTTCGCGTTCGCAGACGCGGGCTGCGCTTCGTCAAAACGCAAACCGTAAAGCGTGACCGGCGCCGATGACCACACGCGCAGGTTCTCCTGCATCGCGCGCCGCACCAACTCCGGCGATAGTTCGATCAGATCGGCCTTTCCCAGCTGCAAATCGAAAAGCTGCCGCAACGGCGGAACACCCAGCGTCACGTCAATGGCATCCACGAAGGGCCGGCCCGACCAGGTCTCTTCGTTCGCGCGAAAATACAAATGCAAGGCCTTCCCTCGGCCGCGATTACCCCCCGCGTCGGGAGCTTGTTCTGCAGGGACTGCTGCCGCATCCACTCGATTCAAGCTCGGCGATGCCTCCGACACGAAAAACGATCCGGTACCGAGGAGCGTACCATCCGGCTGCACGCGATAGACAAAATATCGCCCCGAAGCAAGTTCCTCGAGCAGATCAGGAATCGGCGCGCTGGATTGAATCACCACGCTGCTTCCCGAAACCTGAATCTGTTGCGTGGCCGGCAGCAATGGTTGCAACGCCGCCACCACATCCGCCGCGGTCAGAACCGATCCATCTGAAAACTTTACGCCCGCGCGTAAACCAAACTGCCATCGCTTAAACCCTGCATCATGCGACCACTCCGCCGCCAATTGCTGCTGAAACCGCCCATAGTTATCCAGCGCGACCAGCCGGTCAAACACCAACGCCCCCAGTTTCTCCGAAGTCGCGGAATCCAGCGTGCCGGCCTTCCACTCTCTCGGATCTAATGATACCGAAGTCTCTCGCAACTCAATTCGCAGCGTTCCTCCATACCGAGGACGCACGGAAGATTCCGCACCACCAGGAAAGAACGCCACATAGCTGAACACGCTAGCGACTGCAAGCCATCGATATCCGATACGCCTCATATTCTCCCGTCTTCAGGTTTCGCACGATTGCGAGCGCGCCATTGCGAAGACCACCAGTAAAATCTCCTTCTGACGGAATTTGTTCCGGCCCAAGCGATAGAACCGGTCCAGGCAGATCGACGGACGAATCGAGGGTAAGCGCAGCGGGCTCCACAAATTGAAATGCCGTAATTCTGTCGTTATCCGTCCAATCTGCTTTTCCGGTGGCGAGAACACTCCAATTGGAGTCGCAATCGCTTAGCATGGCAGTGAGTTCACTTCCCCAACCCACAAAACTCTCCAACACCTTCAAGTTCTTGTCGGACAGTCGGCTGCGTCCATCAACGCCTGCGGATATCAGCAGGCTGTCTGATTTTTCGGGATTCAATCCCAAGAAAGAAGCTGAATAGAAAGGTTCAATCTTGAGCCTGATTCCGCTCTCGCCATATAGCTCTCCCGTGAACGAATTCCCGGATGAATCCCACTTCGCTGCATTGTCAAATGTGTATGGCCCTGCCGTCAGCATGGCGAGGCCGACGAGTTCTTCTTTTTCATTCGAAGTGCAGTCCATCGTTGCAGAACTTATTGCACCGCTCAAATCGATCCGGCAGCTAAGCCGGGGAAGGTCGACTGAGAGACGCGAAGTGGCATTTTCTCTCGTTTGGAACAGTTGTCCGCGTGGATCGCGTGACCGGGTGGTTGCTCGGGGAATAGGAAACGTCTTGAGGAGAGACCATTCTGAATCCTTCTTCCCGTAAAGAAACAATGCATTCGGACTCAGAACGGCCAGATGTTCCGGTTTCTCTCCAACGGAGCCAAGAGATTTCAGATCGACGATGGGGCTCTCCTGCTTCCAAATTAGTTCTTTTAGTAGCGTGGGTTTTTGTGAAGAGGAGCTTGTGGAGGGAATGGCTGTCAAAGCTAAGCTTTCAACCAGAAAGTGTGATTGGCCGTTCTCCGCAAGCTCCCCAATGACGAGGAGGCTGGTAGCATTTTGGGAGAAAGTTACCGTCAACGAAGCACCGGTAGAGTCGCCTTGCGAGATCTTGTGCCCTCGAGTTTGAAGTTCCCTCTCGACGGTCAGACTCAGGTGGGAAATTCTTTCCGGGTCCAGGGAAGCCAGATTGCGAGTCCTGATGCCAATCTTCCCGTGCGCGACCAGCAGCGACGAAGCCTTTTGAGCCAGTACGCGGACCGCGTCCTCAAGAGAATCCGCTCTGGAAGCACCTGGAGCGCAAGTGATGAGGAATCCCACAAGAAGAAAAGGAAAAAAACGCCGGCGCGGGCGCGGCAGGGACAGTTTTTGCTTGGCGTACACGGGGTTACTGGCTGATGATATCACGGCTGCACGAGAAGCATGGTCCGGCGCTTCACCCTTAACTCCAGGCTTTGAGGCAACATCCGTAGGCTACGGAACATTCTCACTGCAAAGGAAGTATCTATCTTCGGCGAAACGTATTGCCCGCGGGGCCGTCCATATTGGAAGCCAGTTATCCCGGGAAATCCAAATTCAGGAGCACTCCTAATGAAGCCCATGCCTGTCCGGTTGAATGTATTGCTGTGGCTGTGTTTGGCGGCAATGGCCTGCCTAATGGCCTTGCCAGCGCGCGCCGCCGACCAGCCCCCGGACGGCCCGACGCGCCTCCTCCGCTTCGCCGATATCTCCAGGGACCGCGTGGTCTTTGCCTACGCCGGCGACCTGTGGATTGCTTCACGTGAAGGCGGCGCTGCCCGGCGGCTGACGTCCCACATCGGCGACGAGGTTTTCCCGAAATTCTCCCCCGACGGCAAGTGGATCGCCTTCACCGGCGAGTATGAGGGCAACCCGGATGTCTACGTCGTGTCTGCGGAAGGCGGCGAGCCGAAGCGCCTGACCTATCATCCCTCGAACGACATCGTCCTCGGCTGGACGCCCGACGGAAAAAATATCCTCTTCCGTTCCGACCGCTACGCCGCGCCCCCGGGCCGTTACTCCCAGCTCTTTCTTGTTTCTCCCCAGGGCGGCACGCCCAAGCGCCTGCAAGTTCCGCGCGCCGATCTCACCAGTTTTTCGCCGGACGGCAACAAGATCGCCTACCTCGAGACCTCGCAGGAATTTCGAACCTGGAAGCGCTACCGCGGCGGCTGGAGCCTGCCCATCGCCATCTTCGACCTGAAAAACAACACCTACGAAGAGCTGCCAAAAACGTCGGGCATGGATCTTTTTCCCATGTGGCACGGCAACGCCATCTATTTCATCAGCGACCGCGACAGCGTGATGAATCTTTACAGCTACGACCTCGGCACCAAGCAAACGAAAAAGCTCACCGACTACAAGGAGTACGACATCAAGTGGCCGAGCCTGGGTCCCGACGCCATCGTCTACGAAAACGGCGGCTTGCTCTACGAGTTCAACCTCGCTAGCGGAAAGGCCAGCAACATCCCCATCCAGGTCCACGGCGAAGATATCGAAGCACGCGCTGAGTTCAAAAATGTCGGCGAGAATATCAGCAACCTCGCACTCTCTCCCTCAGCGGCGCGCGTGGTCGTAGAAGCCCGCGGCAACATTTTCACCGTCCCCGCCGAGCACGGCAGCGCCCGCACGCTCACAACCGACCACTCCAGCGTCCACGAAATGAATCCCGCCTGGTCGCCGGACGGCAAGTGGATCGCCTACCTCTCAGACAAAACCGGCGAATACGAGCTTTACCTGCGCCCGCAAATGGGCGGCGACGAAGTGCGCATCACCACGGACGGCGGCATGTACCGCTACGGCCCCACCTGGGCGCCCGACAGCAAGAAACTTCTCTATTGGGACAAATGGCACCGCCTCTGGTGGGTCGGCACCGAAGAGAAGAAGCCCGTGCAAGTCGATCAGGGCGAATACGGCGACATCACTGACGGCAGTTGGGCGCCGGACAGCCAGTGGATCGCCTACTCGAAGGCCGACCGCCGCGGCGCGGGCCAGATGTTCCTCTATTCGGTTGGCCAGAAGAAGTTCACCAAAATCTCTGACGGTTTCTATAACGACACGAATCCCGTTTTCGATCCCGAAGGCAAGTATCTTTTCTTCTTCTCCCAGCGCTATTTTTTTCCAAGCATCGGCCAGCTCGATCAACGCTTCAACTACTACAGCACGGATGGTGTTTTCGCCCTGACCCTCAAGGCAGATGAAGCATCTCCCTTCACGCCGCAGAGCGACGAGGAAAAAGCCGCGGACAAAGACAAAGATAAAGATAAGAAAAACGACAAGGACAAGAAGAGCGACGACAAGAAAGCTGATAGCAAATCGAAAGACGCGCAGAAAAAAGACGACGCGAAGAAAGACGAAAAAAAGGACGAAGAGAAGAAGGAAGAACCGCCAAAGCCGGTGCAGGTCGATTTCAGCGGCATCGCGACGCGCGTGGCACCCGTGCCGCTGCCCTCCGGAATCTACAGTAACCTCGCGGTTCGCAAAGCCAAGTTCTTCTATATGTCGCAGCCTCAAGAATCGCGATCGTTTGGGACAGAGCAGGATGGCGCTCCGAAGGGCGTGCTCCACATGTACGACATGGAAAAGCGCGAAGACAAAGACCTCCTCACCGGCATCGAAGGCTACGACCTCGACAAGGAAGGCAAGAAGGTTCTCTACAAAGCCGGGCCTGTCGTTGGCGTGATCGACGCCGCCCCCGGAAAGAAAGTCGGCGAAGGCAAAGTCGATCTCTCCGGTCTCCAGGTGAAGATCGACCCGCGCGAAGAATGGAAACAGACTTATCGCGAAGCCTGGCGCATCGAACGTGACTTCTACTGGGATCCGGCAATGACGGGCCACGATTGGAAGAAAATCGGCGACCGTTACGAAGCGCTTCTTCCCTGGGTCGCTCACCGCAGCGATCTGAATTACCTCATCGGCGAGTTAATCGCCGAGCTGAGCACCTCGCACACCTACGTCGGCGGCGGAGATCGTCCAAAGAAGCCGCAAGTGAGCGTGGGATTGTTGGCGGCTGATTTCGAAGCGGACGGTGGCTACTACCGCATCGCGAAGATCTACCCCGGCGAAAACTGGAGCGAAGCCACGCGCTCGCCGCTCACCGAGCCGGGTCTCAAGGTAAAAGCCGGCGACTACTTGATCGCCGTAAACGGCCAGGACGCCAAGTCTTCGCAAGAGGTCTACTCCTATTTCCAAAATCTCGCGGGCAAGCAAGTGGCCTTGAAGATCAACACCAAGCCTTCGGTGGACGGTGCGTGGGAAATCGTGGTCAAGCCGGTGGGCAACGATTCCGGCGCGCGCTATATCGACTGGCTTAGCACGAATCGCAAGAAAGTCGAAGACGCCACCGGCGGCCGCATCGGCTACATGTACGTGCCCAACACTTCGATCGAAGGCATCATCGAGTTCGATAAGGCGTTCAACGCGCAGCTCGATAAAGACGGCATCATCATCGACGAGCGCTACAACCAGGGCGGAAATATTCCGGACTTCTACACGGAAAAACTCAAGCGTCAGCTGCTGGCGCTAGTGGCTCCGCGCGACACCAAGGACATTCCCTGGCCTCCCGTCGGCATTTTCGGCCCTAAGGTCATGATCGTGAACGAGCTTGCAGGCTCGGGCGGCGACGCTTTCCCGTGGTTTTTCCACCGCGAAAAAATCGGGCCCATCGTCGGCGTGCGTACCTGGGGCGGCTTGGTGGGCATCGGCAACGTGCAGCCGTTGCGAGATGGCGGCTTCGTTACCGCGCCCGGTTTCGGTTTCTGGAGCACGGACAATGGCGGCGAGTGGGTCGTCGAGCAGCACGGCGTCGATCCCGATTACGTTGTGCCGCAGCGCCCCGACCTCGTCGTCCAGGGCCATGACCCGCAGCTCGAAAAAGCCATTGAGCTGGCCAAAGAAGCGCTCAAGGATTACAAACCCATCCCCATGCGGCCGAAGTATCCCTCGGTCGCTCCGCAATGATTGCGCGTTTGTAGATCGCCACTTTCATTCAGAAAAAGCGGGCCCTCGAGCGAGGGCCCGCTTTATTTTCCAACCCATCGTTTTCCGAATGCTTTGTTGTATCGTATGGCCCCGCGCCTTCCTTTAGAAGGTTGTTGAAAGTTTGGCGCTGCCATTGGAAATGCGTGCGAGGTGTAAATGGGCCGCAAGCAATCTCCCATCCTGAACGACAATGTGCTGAAGCTCGGCTTCTTCTCCGCTAACTGCTCCGGCGGCATGTCCGTGACGAAAGTGCCGGAGCGCTGGGTCAATTCCTGGGAGAACAATATCCGCCTCGCGCAGCTTGCCGACCATGCCGGCATCGAGTTCATGTTGCCCATCGCGCGCTGGATCGGTTACGGCGGCGAAACCGATTTTCACGGCAGCGTTCTGGAAACACTGATCTGGGCGACCGGCCTGCTGGCGAACACAAAACACATCAACGTCTTTGCGACGGTGCACACCGCTTTCATTCATCCCGTAGTAGCCGCAAAGCAGCTGGCCACCGCCGATCAATTGAGTCACGGCCGGCTAGGCTTGAACGTCGTCGCCGGCTGGAACAAGCCCGAGTACGACGCCTTCGGCATCGATTTGCCGGAAAAACACACGGACCGTTATGCGCTCGCACAGGAATGGTTCGATCTCGTCACGCGCATCTGGAACCACGAGGGCCCGTTCGATTGGAACGGCAAATATTTCAAAGGGAAAGGCATCTACGGATTCCCGCGTCCGTTCGATGGCAATCCTCCGGTGATGAATGCGGCTGGCTCCGGCGAGGGCCGCGATTTTGCCGCCCGCAACGCAGATTTTCTCTTCGCCATTTCGATCGATCTCGAGCAATCCGCCAAGGAAGTGGTTCAAATCAAGGAGCGTGCCGCGAAGCTGGGAAGAAACACCGGCGTATTCACGCTGTGCCACGTCGTCTGCCGGCCCACCGCTAAAGAAGCCGAGGAGTACTACCAACACTACGCGCGAGAAAACGCCGACTGGGGCGCCGTCGACAATCTGATGCGCCTGCAGGGACTGCACGCCCAATCTTTCCCTGCAGAAGCGCTGAGCACCCTGCGAGAACGCTTTGCAGCCGGACACGGCACCTACCCGCTCGTCGGCGATCCCGACACCATCGTCAAGGAAATGGCAAAAATTCCCGCCTCCGGCTTTGCCGGCACCACCATCAGCTTCGTGGATTACGTGAAAGAGTTTCCCTACTTCCGCGACGAAGTCCTGCCCCGCCTGGAAAGCCTCGGCCTCCGCAAACCAGTAAAGCGCTGACGTTTTTGGAGTGCGGCGGCTTGCCGCCGCTTTTCCTCCGTCCTCAGCTTCGCCTTAGCCACCATTCCCTCTTCAAAATCAAACCGCTAGCCGGGTGGCTCGGAACGCGTCGCTGTCGAAGAATCAATCTCTGGCAAATCGGTCAAGCGCGGCGGTGCTTTTCCTGCTGCCGATGATCGATCCTTCTTCCCAACGCCGCGCCCCGCGCCACCCAGAGGGGTGTTGGCTAGCGGAACCCGGTAGCACAGGCTTCCATTCACCCGGAGTGAAACGAAGGTCTGTGCGAATCCTTCCTGCGGTCTTACGGCCTCTTCGGCTGTTTGCGCTGCGCCGAAGCCGTAGCTGTCGGCCCTTCTTCCTCGTCCGCCGCGGTGCCGACTCCGTTGAACGCCGACCGAAACACGTCATTCGCGAAAAAATTCTTTCCATCCACTGGCACCATCATGATCTGCAGCTTGTCCGACAGCCGTTCCGCGATGATCTTCTGGATAAGCATGGGGTTGGACTTCAAAACCGCCGCTTCGAACTTCATCCGTTCGGAGTCGGCCGCGGCCGTCACGCGGATACGGTTGGCATCGGCATCGGCGGTCACGCGAATCCGGTTGGCTTCCGCGTCGGCAAGATTTTTCTGCCGCTCGATTTCCGCTTTGCTGTCGATGATCTTCGCCTGCGCCGCGGCTTCCGCGTTTTGCAGCGTGGATTCCTTGCGCGCTTCGGCTTCCAGCTTGCTCTGCTCGATCTGTTTTTGTTTCAGCGGCAGTGTGTACTGCATGGCGTCGGCTTCGGCCTTGGCTTGCAGAACGCGCACTTGGGCCTGCGCTTCCGCTTGCTTTACTTCACGCGCCTTCTGCGCCTCGGCTTCCAGTTCGGCAATTTTCACTTCTTTGCCTTTAATCTCCTGCTCGGTCCCCAGCCGCTCGTTCTCCTGCTCCTTCAGCAACAGTCCTTCGAGCCCTTTCGCGTACTCCGCGGGAAGTACTAAATCGCGCAACAACACTTCCCTGACGACAATTCCATCGCTCGCAAGCCGCGCGGTAATCAATTCCGCTGCTTTGGTGCGCAGTTCTTCCCGTTTGGTGGCGAAGATTTCGCGTGTGATGTAGTTCGGTGCGAGTTGCCGGTAAATGGTGGCGACCACTGGAGCTACCACCTGCTCTCCAACAGGTTGCGGCAGATTCGTGTGAATCGAATCCAACTTCTTGGGTTCGAGCCGGAAGCGTACGGAAACCGCCAGCCCGATGTTCAAACCTTCGCGGGCCTGCACGGTCAGCACATCACCCTTTTGCTTCGCGCCTTCGGACGCGACCGTCGAGTACACCTGCTCCCGCGTGTCGAAAATCGCTATGGAGTCCACCAGCGGCGTAACCAGGTGCACGCCGGGATACAACGTACCCGGGCGCGCGCCCCAAATCTGACTGACGCGTACGCCCGCCGCTCCGTCGGGAATCACCACGATGGTTTCCGTAATCAAGATCGCCAGCGCGCCCACGGCCGCCAGTTGCAGCGCCAGTTTCCAGCGCACCGGTCCGAAAGGGCGATAGGACGGCGCCGCCACCTCCACGCCTGTTTCATCCGTGGTCTTGCGCCGCAGCAGCCGTCGAAGCTGCGCGGCCAGAAAGACGTCGTAGACGACTAAAGCTCCTGCGCTGCCGAATAGCCCTGCACCCAGAATCATCAACAAGTACTTCAATGCCAGCATGGTGTTGCTCCCTTCTCTTTTTCCCGGTGTCGCTCTGGCTGGCGTCGAGGAGGCGCCTGGCCAAATGCGTCGCGCCGGAGAATCCCACGGCGCAGGCTTTAGTCACCCGAGGTGAACCGGAGGGCCTGTGCAGTCGCTCCGGCGATCAGCGCTGTCCTGCGTAGGCCCGCGCCAGTTCCTTCGTCCCGCGCACCAATTCCGTGCGCGCAGGAAGCCTCTTGGCCGTGGCCGGCCGCATCATCAGGAACGTCGCGCGCAAGAGCAGCCAGTTGAATCCGGCAGCGGCAGCCGCGGCTAACATCGTGGTGATAACGAAAGTGGCAAAGTTGAGCATGGCGATCATGACGTGCCTCCCGTGTTGCGACTTCCTCTATCGCACGGTCACAGCCAATCTTAATACGTTGAAAATAAAGGATTTACGCGACATGGAGAAGACCCCCTCCGTGTGGGTGTGTACACGCCGTGTTTACCTGGACGCGCACGATTGGCGGTTTCCTTAATCTAGCGGTAGTGTTAAAAGAGGAGAGACGCCGGGCGCCGTTCACGCGAGCGCTCGTTGCCACGCAAAAACCTTCGATGACACCTGCCTCTGGATTCAAAGTCGGACGGATTCTTGGAATTCCGATTTACCTGCACGCCAGCTGGCTGATCATTTTTGCGCTGATTACCTATTCCCTCGCCATGCAGTTCTCGGTGGACCATCCGCACTGGAGTCAAACCGAGCAATGGGGCGTAGGCCTGCTCACTAGCCTGCTCTTTTTTGGCTCCGTGCTGTTCCATGAGTTGGCCCACAGCGTCGTTGCGCAGCGCTACAAAATCCGCGTCGTTTCCATCACGTTGTTTATTTTCGGTGGGATGGCTCGCATTGCTCGGGACCCGTCCCGAGCCATCGAGGAGTTCAACATTGCGGTTGCCGGGCCGCTGGCGAGCTTCTTTCTCTATGGCATTTTCCATTTTCTAGAAAAAGTTTTTCCTGCCAGCGAGTTTTTGGGCGCTCTTTCCGGCTGGCTCGCCTTCATCAATCTCCGCTTGGCTCTTTTCAATCTGATCCCTGGCTTTCCCCTGGATGGAGGGAGAATCTTTCGAGCTATCGTCTGGGGTGCGACAAAGAGCCATTCGCGAGCGACACGCATCGCTGGAGCCAGCGGCAAGCTGGTCGCCTACGGGATGATGGCCTACGGCGCATCCTTCTTCTTGAAGAGCGATTGGCAATCCGGCATCTGGTGGGTCTTGATCGGCTGGTTCCTACTCGACGCCGCGCAGCAGAGCGTCGCCCAGGTCGCCGTGCGCGAAGCGCTCGCAGGTCTCAGTGCAGCCGACGTCATGACCCGGGAAATCCCCACGGTGGATGGCCACATTACCCTCGAGGATTACGGCGGCGAGGTTCTCCGCACCGGCCGCCGCTGCCATCTTGTCCTGACGGATGACCGCTTGGTCGGTATGATGAACGTCCACATGCTCAACTCCGTCCCTCGTGAAGAGTGGGCCCACAATTCCGTCCAGGCCGCCATGATTCCCCGTGAGAAGATACTGTGGGCCTCGCCTCAAGAACCACTCCTGCGGCTCCTGGAACGCCTCCTTGCCGCCGACGTCAACCAGATGCCCGTCGTGAGCGGCACCGAGGAGAACGGCACCCACGTCGTCGGCATGGTCACCCGCGATTCCATCCTCCGCGTAGTCCAAACCGGCGCCGAGCTAGGCCCGGTCACCACTAGCCGGTAGGACTCCATCCAAAGTTGAGCGCGTTCGTTCGATGAATTCCGCGGTTATCTACGGAAGGATGAGGCTAATCAGCGACGGCAGATTGCGCGCCGATCGAGGTGTCGCGCTCGATGGCCGGATGACGTTGCTCCAACATTACGCGCACCCCGTGCCGCGGCCGCAAGGTGATGGACGCCAGCGGCACAACTGGGTGACCTGCCACCAGCCGCAACCGAAACTTCTGGGCAATCGTGGCCAGAACCAGCGCCGCTTCCATCAGCGCAAACGTGTTCCCGATACATTGGCGCGCTCCGCCTCCGAACGGGAAATAGGCAAACCGCGGCAATCGTTTCAGCAAATCGCCCTGCCAGCGTTCCGGCTTGAATTCTTCCGGCGCGTCATACCATCGCGGGTCGCGGTGCACCACCCACTGCGCCATGGCTATGCCCATTCCCTTGGTCGCCGGGTAGCCTGCAATTTCGTCGTCCTCGACGACTAACCGCGCCAATCCCCACGCCGTGGGATAAAGCCGCAGAACTTCCGTGATGACGTGATTGGTGTACGGCAGGTTTGGCAGATCGTCGAGGGTTGGTGCGCGGCCGCCGAGGACCGCGTCGAGTTCTGCATGCAGCTTGGCTTCCACCGCGGGATTTTTCGCCAGCAGCCACCACGCCCAGGAAAGCGTGCTGGCCGTGGTTTCGTGTCCCGCCAGGAACAGAGTGATGGTCTCGTCGCGCAGCTGCTTGTCCGTCATGCGCGAACCGTCTTCGTCCTGTGCGGCAAGCAGCATGGAGAGCAGATCGCCCGCATCGCGGCCCGAAGCGCGGCGCTCCGCGATGATGCGATAAAGAATTTTTTCGATGCGCGCCACTTCCCGCTTGACGCGCAGATTCGTCGGCGTCGGCAGCCAGTGCGGCACAAAGATGGTCCGCCGGAAATCCGCGCCGATCTCCAGCAATAGTTCCAGCGATTTGCCAACGCCCTGCGCGTCGCGTTCAACGTCGGCGTCGAACAAAGTTTTTCCCACGATCCGCAGCGTCAGCCGCATCATTTCTTGATGCGCGTCGCGCTCTTCTCCACTCTGCCAACCCTCCAGCATCCGCTGCGCATACTCCACCATCGTCGCGGCGTACGAAGCAATGCGCGCGCGGTGAAACGCCGGCTGCGCCAGCCGCCGCTGCCGCAGCCAGAACTCGCCTTCGCTGGTCAGCAATCCCTCGCCAAAAACGTGCCGGTTGGCCCGCAGCACCCGGCCTTTGGAGTATTTTCGCGCGTTGGTGACCAGTACCTGCTCGATAGTGTCGGGATGATTGATAAAAATCGTCTTGAAATTCAGGATGCGGATTCCCGCCACGTCGCCATATTCGTGGGCTAGATGGGTGAAGTATTCCAGCGGAGTGCTGTTCAGCGGCCCGAAAGTCCACCGTTTGAGACCATCGCTCGGCCCGCGAGGAAATTTCTTGCTGGCAAAAAGCCCCATGCAACGATGCTATGCCTGCGTTCGCGCCGCGTCAACGCAGCACATCTTTCACACGATCAAATCTTTTGCGCGCGCACAGCCCGGATTCGAAGACCGCCGCGCCGCAAGTCAGCGGAGGCATGCGAGAATCCAGCCGCATTCAGCCTCGCAATCGCAGAGTCGGCCGCCAGCGGCACAAATGTGCTCCGGATGTGGCCCACCCTGTTCATCCACCCATCCTGGATCTCAAACGCCAGAAAAACCCCGCCGGGGCGCAATACCCGGTAGATTTCTTCGAGGGCCTGATCCTGCAATTCATTCGAGCGCAAATGATGAAGCATCAGAATCGCAATGGCCGACGAAAAAGTTTTGTCTGGGAACGGCAAGTTCGCCGCATCGCCTTGAACCACGCTGGCATTCGTGCCGCTGACGCGCGTTCCCAATCGCGCCGCAAACGCGTGATCGTATTCGAGACTCGTTACCCTACCCGCTCGCAAGCGCAGTTCTTCCGTCGCCGCCCCCGGCCCCGAACCCAGTTCCAAAACATGCTCGCCGAGTTCCGAGCCTTCAAGAATCCACGGTAGAAGCTGCCGCCGCGTTACCCAGCGCCAGACCCACGATCCGCAAAACCATGTCTCATATGCGTTCATCGCTAGTTCGGAACTCTCAATCGGTTCACAGGTTTGTCCGCAAGGAAGATAGTTTAGTTGAGCAGCGGACGAAATTTGCGGAGAGCGGAAGCAAATTGGTCGGCGTTGTAGGCCGAAGGATTTTCTAGCTGCTGGAAGAGGCCGTTGATGGCGGCGCGAACTTCGATGGCGTTGGCCGGTTTGGCATCGCGGCTGTAGGCGATGTAGAGCGAATCCATAGCCATGGTGGCCTGCTCCGCGGCGCGTTCGTCGGCCAGCGCGATATTTTCGGCGTCGTCTGAAATCCTTTGCAGCATGCGCAGCGCAACAGCTTGATCGTATTGCATCGTGGCCAGACGTTCCGCGATTCGCTGGGCCAGTGGGGCTGCGGCAGACGCTGCCGCCGCGACGGTGTTGCGATCCGGATTGAGCTTGCTCATCTCGTCAGAAACAGCGAGCAGCTGGCGGTCTAGCTCCATTCCACTTGCTGAATCAATCTGCTTCGCCAGCAACCGAAATACCGCGTATCGCGAAGTGTTCCATGCGGGATCACCCGGACGCCTTCCCATGTAACCATGCTCCTGACGCCAGCTGTCCTTCGCCGGCCCTAGTGCATGGTGGCACGCAAAACAGGAAAGTTCGGAATATTCCGGCCACACTTCTTTCTTGTCGAAACGCTCACCTTTTGCGCGCCACGTCAGCCGCTCCAACGCGGCGCGTAACTGCACGGCCTGGCCAGCGCCCCACTCGCGCACGCCGACCCAGGCAGCATCTTCCACCGGCTTACCCGGCTCCAATTCGCGTGGAGCCTTCCAGTGCCGCGGCATCACCGCCGAGAACGAATCCAATTCAAAATAAAGATCCGGATGTCCGGCAGCAATCATTTCATGATCGACAAATTTATTTTTTGTGCCCAGGTGGCATTCCAGGCATTTCTCCGCGCGGTGAATCACGTTGCGTGTGTCGTGCATTCCCAGCGCCACTGATTTTTCATGCGGCCACGAACGCGTCGTGTGTGGGCCGAGCCAGCCAGACGCCGGGCCGTGGCAGTTCTCGCAGGAGACGCCTTCTGAAATTTCAAACGCGCGGCCGCGCTGCTCCGGCGCAGGATTTAGCGCGTGGCACGCGAGGCACTTCGGTGCTTCCTCGGCTTTCGCGCCCAGTTTCAAAATTCGCGCCATGCGTTCGCCGATGTCTCCGGTCAGCGCCTGGTACGCGCGGCTGTGCTTGTCCTTGATGATCCACGTCGAATATTCGTTTTGCAGAATGCGGCTTCCTGCGATGGGCTTGATACTTCCATGACAGCTCGTCGCGGCGCACGAACCGGGACCAATGTATTTGCTTGGCTCATTCTGAGCGGAAAGCGGCGCTGGAAAAATCGAGAGAGTTGCGCAAACGACCAAAGTGAGCGTGCAAGTGATGGAGGCTTTGCGCATTCGGTGTGCCGGCGAACCTGTTTGCTTATATCGTTTGGGCCGCGGTGAAGTCAACGGGCGCGTTGCCTTTTTCGCGGCCCGGCGCGAAAAGCCAAACGCGCGCTATTTACAGCACGCTTCCCTGCCAGTAGTATGCAGGAGATTCTACACGCCACTTTGCGCCGCGCATCGCAATCGCAACATGCCGGCGCTATTCTCGCAAGACGGGGCGCCGTGATCTTCGACGACCTACGGGCCATCCAGCTGCGCTACGGCTTCCTGCCAAAAGCGGAACTGGAAGGCCTCTCACAACGCACCCAGACGCCGCTCTATCAGATTCACAGCGTCGCGAGTTTCTATCCGCATTTTCATCTTGTGCCACCGGCAAAAGCGGAGGTTCGCGTGTGCGCGGACATGAGCTGCCATCTCAATGGCGCTTGCGAGCTGCGGGCTGATCTCGAGCGGCGCTTTGCGAATGCGCGTCCCAATGACCTGCGGATTCGCGATGTCTCCTGTCTCGGCCGATGCGATCACGCCCCTGCTGTTTCCATCAACGACCACATTTTCGCGGATGTCACCGCCGATCATGCCGAACAGCTCGCTCGCCGCGCGATTCGCGGTGAAGACATCGACGAGCCGCATCCGGCGCAGGCTCGCGTGGAATGCAGGGCCGATCCGTACGCGGACACGGAAAAATATGGCGTTGTTCGAAAGCTCGTGCAATCCCGTGCGTTTGATGAAGTTCTCGCGCAGCTCAAGGCCGCCGAACTTCGGGGCATGGGCGGCGCCGGCTTTCCGACCAGCATGAAATGGGATCTCGTCCGCAAAGAAGCCGACCCGGTCAAGTATGTCGTCTGCAATGCAGATGAAAGCGAGCCTGGCACCATTAAGGATCGCTTCATCATGACGCATCTTCCACATTTGCTTGTCGAAGGAATGCTCATCGCCGGGATTGTCACCGGTGCGAAGCGCGGAATCCTTTACATTCGGCACGAATATCATCTTCAGGAAGAGATTCTTGGCGAAGAAATCCGCCGCTGCTATCGCGCGGGCCTTCTGGGAAAAGGTATTCTTGGGACGTCGTTCACGTTTGAGCTCGAAGTTTTTGTCAGTCCTGGCGGCTACATCTGCGGCGAAGAAACAGCGTTGATCGAGGCAATTGAGGGCCATCGGGCCGAGCCGCGCAATAAGCCTCCCTTCCCCGTGCAGGCGGGTCTCTGGCAAAAGCCCACGGTGCTCAACAACGTCGAAACTTTCATCAATGTTCCGCAAATTCTTGCCCGCGGAGTCGATTGGTTCGCCGCGCAGGGAGTCGGCGGCTCGCGCGGTTTGAAGTTTGTTGGCGTCAGCGGCCACGTCGCGCGGCCCGGCATTTTCGAAGTTCCCATGGGCACGCCGATGAGGGAAGTAATTCTCAATCACGCCGGCGGCATTCGCGGCGGCCGCCCACTAAAAGCGTTCGCACCCTCTGGCCCGTCTTCGGGGTATCTCCCAGCTTCAATGATTGATGTGCGCCTCGATTTCAAAGCGCTAGCCGAAGCCGGATCCATGCTCGGTTCCGGAGCGATTGTCGCGTGCGATGACTCTACCTGCATGCTGGACATGGCCCTGAACGCTGTGCGCTTTTATCGCAATGAATCCTGCGGCAAATGTGTCCCCTGCCGTGTGGGCTCACAAAAAATGACGGACATGTTGGTGCGTTGGACGCAAGGCGGCGTCCCCGAATCGCAATATCGCGCAGACCTCGCGCTGCTCGATGAGCTATCGCAGGCCATGAGCCTCACTTCCATCTGCGGGCTTGGCCAAATCGTTCCCGCGCCGATTCAATCCGTGCTGAAACATTTTCGCGCGGAGATTGACGCGCACGTTTTGAAAGGTCAGTGCACGAGCGGGATTTGTTTCACGTCAGCTTCGCGCGCCGGTGAAGCTCAGCGTGTCGGGATTCGACCCTAGCATGACTACCGCTGCTACACCTCCCGGTCTTGTTGACATCACTCTCGACGGGCAACTCGTCCGCGTGCCGGCAGGCACCAGCGTCTTCGATGCCGCGCGCATGAATGGCATCAACATCCCCACACTTTGTCATTTGCAAAATCAAACGCCGGTCGGCGTCTGCCGGCTTTGCGTTGTAGACACGGGCGCGCGCATTTTGTCCGCTTCCTGCGTTCGACCAGTCGAGCCGGGCATGAAGGTCGTGACCAATTCAGAAAAAGTTCTGAACGCACGCAAGACCTTGCTTGAATTGATGATGTCAGACCATCCTTCGCCCTGCGCGCGCCAGCAGAATTCCGGCGACTGTGAATTGGAAACGCTTGCCAAGGTAGCCGGCGCTTCTCAGCCACGCTTCGCGAAACGCAGCGTCGCCCGCGGCAAAGATGACTCTTCGCTCACGATCGCCGTCGATCACGACGCTTGTATTCTTTGTGATCGCTGCATCCGTGGATGCGATGAGGTGAAAAGCAATTTCGTTCTGGGCCGCATGGGCAAAGGCTATTCCGCGGGCATTGCTTTCGATTTGAACTCTCCCATGGGGGATTCGACGTGCATTTCGTGCGGCGAGTGCATGGTCTCCTGCCCCACCGGCGCGCTGACGAACAAAAGTGTCGTAGGCACTGCGATTGCGGCGGGCCCCGACGCGCAAGGATTCGAAGCGGAAGAACTTCTTCAGATTCCTGTTTTCAAAGGTGTGTCCGGGACATTTCTCGAGCTCAATCGCGGCGCCATCGTCAAGCGCCGCTTCCGCAAGGGCGAGCTCATTTGCCGCGAAGGCGAATTCGGCTCTACGGCTTTTTTCATTCTGGAAGGCAAAGCCAGGGTTTCCATCTCCACGCCGATTGCGCACGTCAAAACGCAGGGCGGGGCCAAGGGATTTTTCAAGCGGCTCACCAGCACGCTGGTTGCGCGTGAAGAAGACAAACGCGAAGAGGAAACGCGGGACCGAACGATTCCCATCGACGCGTCTGTGGATCTTTCGTACGGCAATCCCGTCGCGGAACTTGGGGCCGGCGATCTCTTTGGCGAAATGACGTGCATGAATTTTTATCCGCGTTCGGCGACGGTGATTGCGGAATCCGACGTCGTAGCGTTCGAAATGCTGCGCAATGTTCTGGACATCATGCTGAAGAACAAATCCTTCCGCGCTCAGCTCGACGCGACCTATCGTCGCCGTGCGCTAGAAAACCACCTCCGTGGCGTGCCCATGTTCACGGACCTCTCGCCCGATTTCATCGAGCACCTTAAGGAAAGCGTTGAGCTGCAACGCTTCGCGCCCGGCCAAACCATTGCGCGGCAAGGCGAGCCCGCCGACAGCTTTTATCTCGTGCGAATCGGCTTCGTGAAAATCTCTGAGAACTATCCTGGCGGCGAAATGGTCCTCGCGTATCTGTCGCGCGGCGATTATTTTGGCGAAATCGGTTTGCTCGGCGGTGGCGTTCGAACCGCTACCTGCACCGCGCTCGATCACGTCGAGCTCGTGCGCATTTCCGGCGACGATTTTCGCCAGATGATTGAGCGATTCCCCAGCGTTCGAAAGGGGCTCGAAGCAATTTCAGCAGAGCGCCAGGCCGCCAACCAACAGCGCATGCAGATGGTTCACAACGTGTCCATCGATCAATTCCTTTCGCAGGGTTTGATGGAGGCGCAGAGCTTGCTGATTCTGGATTTGCAGAACTGCACGCGATGCGATGCATGCGTCAACGCGTGCGCCGACGCGCACGACGGGGTCACGCGGCTGGTGCGCGACGGCTTGCGATTCGATCAATACCTGGTCGCCACAAGTTGCAGGCAGTGCCGCGACCCGCTGTGCATGGTGGGGTGCCCGGTAGGCTCGATTCGGCGGCGCAATTCGCTGGAAGTCATCATCGAGGATTGGTGCATCGGCTGCGGCCTCTGTGCGCAGAATTGCCCGTACGGGAACATCAATCTGCATCCCTTCGAAGTGATGGTGGACGACCCGGAGCGGGCCGGGCGTAAGAAAGCGGCCATCAAGCAAAAAGCTACATCGTGCGATTTGTGCACGCATTTGAAAGAACCAAGCTGTGTGTATGCGTGCCCGCACGATGCAGCGCACCGCGTCGATCCAAAAACATTTTTCGCAGAAATGCTGGGCCAAGGCTCCGCGAAATGAGAATGGACCGGACACAGCGCGGCTGGGCCCTCGGGTCGCTGGCGATCCTTGCGGGATCCGCCATCATTTACACCATCTATGCTCTAAACGCTCCGCAAGGCCCGCGTGGCGGCAGTGCGATTGGCTTGATTTTTGGCATCCTCGGTTTCGGGTTCATGATTTTTGCGGCGCTGCTTGGCGCGAGGAAACGCGTTCCCACGTGGCGGATTGGCCGTGCACAGGCGTGGATGCGCGGGCACTTGTGGCTTGGCTTTCTGGCGCTCCCACTGATTTTGTTTCACGGTGGTTTTCATTTTGGAGGGACACTCACGCGCGCTCTGATGTGGCTGCTGACTATTACTGTGTTCAGCGGGGTGTTCGGTGCTGCGCTGCAACATTATATTCCGCGCGTGATGACTTCCGATGTACCGCTTGAAACGATTTACGACGAAATCGAGCATGTTCGCGCGCTGCTTCTCGAAGAAGCTGATCGCGCGGTCGAATCAGTCTGCGGCCCCGTCGGTCTCGGCAAAACTTCCGGACAAAAAGGTCTGCGCGCGGGTGGCTTCACGGCGTTGCGCACGATGGCTGCGTCGGCGGTTCCACTGCGAACTTCGGCCGCGGTCAGCGCGGGCGCAAGCGCTGCAGTCGCAGCTGCCCCTGAAATTATTTTGCTTACCGAGGAAGAAAGCGCGCCGCTGCACCGCTTCTATCTGGAAGAGATGCGGCCGTTTCTCGAAAATCCGAATCACCGCGGCCAACGGCTCGGCGACGCCCAAAAGGCGACTACCGCCTTCGCCGGGCTGCAGACGTTGCTGCCCGCCGCCGCAAAAGCAACTCTCGACGATTTGGCGGACATTTGCGACGAGGCGCGCCAGCTGCAGCGCCAGGCGCGGCTGCACCGCTGGCTGCACGGCTGGCTGCTGGTGCATATTCCGCTTTCGCTCGCGCTGATTTTGCTCGGCGCCGTCCATGCGGTGATGGCGCTGCGCTTTTAACGGATAAACCGTGGCACGCACACGCACAACAAAGAAGCTCGCGCAGCGCATCGACCTCGACTATTTCAAGAGGCCGACGCGGCTGAAGCGCGCCAAATTCTGGCTCAGCCTGCTCCTGCCTTTGCTGGCTCTCGTGTGGATCACCTGGCGCGGCTTTTCCGGTGATCACCGCGTGTATTCCAGCGGGCGGATGTCGGAAGCTCACGCGGTCCTAGAAAAAGAATGCTCAAGCTGCCATGTGCAGCAAGCCGGCGCATTCTCCGCCAAGGCCGCGGACGCGGCCTGCCTCGCTTGTCACGACGGGCCGATGCATCATGCAAATGAAACCAAAGTGCTCCCCTGCTCGGCTTGCCACAGCGAGCACCGCGGCCGCGTGAATATCCGCGCCGCCAGCAACCAGAGCTGCGCCGAATGCCACTCCGACTTGAAGGTGAACGGCCGCTCGACCGTATCTGCTCCACACATCCACAGCTTCGAAAATGGTCATCCGCAGTTTGGCGCATTGCGCGAAGGCGCGCGCGATCCCGAAACCATCAAGCTCAATCACGCCATTCACATGAAGGCGATCCGCCGCGGTCCCACTGGCCCGATCGTCAATCTCGAATGCCGCAACTGCCATCACCCAACGGCCGGGGATGCGGACTTGACGTACGCTGATCCGAAGTATCGTGCTGCCGCCGTGAGCTACAAAGATTCTGATGAACTACTTACATTCCAGTCCGGAACACTCTGGCCGCCTCGCCCAATCAGCGGCCGCGAGCTGATGGCGCCGGTGAAATTTGCCAACGCTTGCGCGGCCTGCCACTTACTTACCTTCGACAAGCGGTTTGACGACGGCGTTGCGCACGATAAGCCGGAGATCGTGCATGCGTTCCTCGTGAAGAAATTCCGCGAGTATATCGTCGCGCACCCGGCCGAAGTACGCGTACAACGTGATCCGAGCCGAGACCTTACTGGAAAGCCCATGCCGCCGGAGGTGCGCATTCTTACGCCTGCGCAATGGGTCACGGAACGTACCGCGGAAGCCGAAGAACTCCTGTGGCGCAAAACCTGCAACCAATGCCATACGTTGACGCCTTTTTCAAAAGGCTCGCCAAGAATCATCAAGCAGTCCACGGGGAATGCCGCAGGCAAAGCCTACGACAACTCCGTTGAATTGCCCTACGTCGTGCCAGCGAATACCACACTGCAATGGATGCCGCATGCGAAATTCGATCACAGCTCGCACACGGGATTCACGTGCGTGAGTTGCCACGAAAAAGCGCTGACCAGTACCGAAACGAGCGACGTGCTGCTGCCTGGGATTGCGACTTGCCAGAAGTGCCATGCCCCGGGGCCGGATCATGCGGAATCCCGGTGCTTCGAATGTCACACCTACCATGACTGGTCGAAGCGCAAAGAAGTGAAGCCCACATTTACGCTTCCGGCGCTGCGTACGGGAAAAGGCGGAAACTAGAAGGCGCTGGAAGCTGAACTCAACCCACTTCGTTGGTCATCAGGAACAAGGGACGCATTTCGAAGCTGGCGTATTGGGGGCGCAGGCGCTCGGTATTGTATTGCTCCTTGACGTTGACGAGTTTTTTTGTGGACGTGACGATTTCGAGAGGGATGTTGTCGTAGTGGCCATTCTTTAGGACAACCAGGCGGCCGCTCACTTTTTTCAGGAGCAGGTCTAGCGCGAGATTGCCGTAAGCCATGGGCGCGATGGAATCGATGGCATCGGGATCGCCACAACGCACGAGATAACCGAGCTTCTGAGCGATGACGTCGATTTTTTTGCCGTTGTTGAATTTTGCGGAGATGTCTCGTACTTTTTCCGCGACGATGTCGCCGATGCCGCCGAGCTTCTTGTGGCCATAGGCGTCGGTGCTCTCACTTTCGAAGATCATTTCGCCGCCTTCGAACATGGCGCCTTCCGAGACGAGCACGATGGAATATTTGCTGGGGTTTTTGCGGCGGTCGGCGACGAGCAATTCGGTGAGATGTTCGATATTGAATTTGTATTCGGGGATCACGCAGCGATTGGCGGCGCCAGCCATGGTCGGCAGCATAGCGGTAAAGCCGGCGTAGCGGCCGAAAACTTCGAGAACCATGAAGCGCTCGTGCGAGCCGGCCGAAGTGCGCAGGCTGTTGACCATTTGAATCGTGCGCGTAACGCAAGTGCTGAAGCCAATGCAGTAGTCCGTGCCCGGGACGTCGTTGTCCATGGTCTTGGGAATGCCGATGACTTTGAAGCCTTCTTTGTGGAGGCGGACGCCGTAACTTAGCGTGTCATCGCCTCCAATAGGAATTAACGTGTCAATGCCCAGCCATGCGAGGTTTTTCAATACTTCCGGCGTGAGGTCGTTTTTCTCGGCGGTGAATCTGTCCTTGAGGTGCGCGGGAACGCTGGCCTTGGACACGCGCCCAGGATTCGTGCGCGATGAGTGAAGAAAAGTGCCTCCCGTGCGGCCGGAACGGTCCACGATTTCTTCGTCGAGCAAAAAGAAATTATCGGCGTTGTCGTAATCCTTTTCACGGACCATGTCAACAAGGCCGGCCCAGCCGTGGCGAATGCCGATGACTTGATACCCTTCGCGAAGAGCGCGGAGAGTTACTCCGCGAATCGCCGGATTGAGGCCGGGAACGTCGCCGCCTCCGGTGAGGATGCCGATTACACCTTTCTTGGTGCTGACGTTTGCCATGATTCTGAGATCGCCCTTTCGTTAATTGCCAAGAAGAAATTATCCACTCTGGCGTGGAATTTAGGAAGAGTGAAGCCCGGATTCGTTTCCCGCCGTGAGTGCATGCAAAAAGTCGATTCTTGCAATTACGCCTCTATCTTTGTGCCAAGGACGGCGAGGAATTTGGCGAGCCACGCGGGGTGCGCGGGCCAGGCTGGAGCGGTGACGAGATTGCCATCGGCGATCGCTTCAGTCATGGCCAGATTGACGAAAGTTCCGCCGGCTTGAGTAACGTCGGGGCCGACGGCGGGATAAGCGCTGCACTTTTTCCCTTGGAGGACACCGGCCGCGGCGAGAATTTGTGCGGCGTGGCAAATCGCTGCGATTGGTTTGTTGGCTTTGGAAAAGTGGCGAACGATTTCGATGACCCGCGGATTGAGGCGAATGTATTCGGGTGCACGGCCGCCGGGAAGGACCAGAGCGTCGTATTCTTCGGGCTTGATCTGATCGAACGTGGCATTGAGCACGAAATTGTGACCGCGCTTTTCGGAGTAGGTCTGATCGCCTTCGAAATCGTGAATCGCGGTGCGGACGAATTCGCCGGATTTTTTGCCCGGACAAACCGCGTGAACGGTGTGGCCAACTATGAGCAACGCCTGGAAAGGCACCATTACTTCGTAGTCTTCGACATAATCACCGACGATCATCAAGATGTTTTTCTTCGACATGAGCGCCTCCACCAAAGAAAGAGCATAGCAAAGAAAAAAGGCCGGGCTGAAGCCCGGCCTCTACAAACTACGAGTTTAGTGAGCGTTGAGTTGGGGCGCGGCGGCCACAGACACGTGCTCGGTGGAATCCTGGATGGTGAGCCGATCGGTGCGCATCTTGTCCCACTCAAGCAATGTCAGCCCGTAGGAAGCAAAGAGCCTGCGGATGCGCGCGGAGTCCCAGCGCAGGACTTTCTCAAGAACTGGAACCAGCACGCTCATGGCGTTATCGCTCAGAACAGTGCGCTTGGCGACGCGTGTGATGTATTTGGCTTCGGAGACTGCGATGGTGAGGCCGTCGTACTGATTGACGTGCATCATGACCGGCAGATCGGAACTGCCATCGCCCATGTAGATGATCTGGTCGTGGCTGATGCCGAGGTTCGCGCGAAGCTCTTCCAGTATGGTGATCTTCCCCCAACCGGCAGAGGCGCGAATGATGGAATCCACTTCGCCGGTAGCGTCGTTATAGCGGAAGCGAGTGCCGAAGATGTGGTCGGGCGGAACGATGCCTTCAAGTGCCGACTGGATGATCTCCTGCGGCGCGGCGGAAATCACGTTGAAGTGAAACTTGTAGCCTTCGGCGAGATTTTCCAGCGCGCGCGCAAAAAGCGCCACGTCGTTCTTCAAGCGGATGCGCTTCCCGGTGTCCACGAGATGCTCGCGGCGCACGCGGCGAAAGTCCGGATCGTGAAGTATGAGGTAGCTGAGCTCTGCGCCTTGCTGGACGAGGTTCATGTCCGCAAGTCCTTTTACCTTGTCGTGAAAACCATGAAAGCCGATGAGTTCGCTAAGAACGACTCCCGAGTCGTTGAAACTGAGTGTCTGGTCGAAGTCACTGGCCAGTAGAAATTGTTTGGTCATGTACTAGTACTCCTCTTGCTCCTTCTTCCGGCGGACCCGCCCTGGGAAGCCTTCCGCACCCTGTCTGCTAACACGTTAACCTTCTTCCTCCATAACGCCACACGAATTATTTTGATGGATGCTATGCGTTAAAAGTGTGAACGATTCATTATACCTTAGTTAGATGCGAACGGCTGGTAAAAGGCACAAAGGAAAGGAGATGAGTGTTCCAAGAGTGAACAAAAACCCTGCAAATCCAGCGATGCGAAACAGTTAGCCTAGGGCGAATTTAAGGCGAATACAGGGGCAGGAGATGAGATGCCTGTCCGGTGCCATCAGGCCGCTAAAGACCAAGGGCATCCATTTTAGACCTTTCATAGATGTCGTCCTCGCCCGGATATCGCAGGCGGTCCTCGAACCGACCCGTCTCTTTTGCTAGTGCCCAGACGAGGCTTTCCCCTGCGGGAAGGGTTTTCGGCTCGCTGCGGTAGATGGGATCTTCGAAGGCCAGCGACGCGTCGATCCACTGCCATCCGGCGGCCTCGAAGGCGTGCATTACCTCCGCCAGGACGAACGCATTCAGCGGGTTGAAGTGCACGAGCAGCGTGTGCCGAATATCGCGGCCCAGGACATCTAGAGCCAATTGGCGGTAGAACGCCGCGCGATCCAGCAGGTGCGCGATCAAGTAGTCGCGATAAGGTGCGACGGCAGCGTTCGGCTGTTTTCCCAGGCGATCCACAAAGCGCTGGCTGACATACCAATCCGACGCATCGATGCTGACATGGCCGACGCGGTAGCCGCGCTCTTTGAGCAGTGCGCGAAATCGATCGCGCTTCTCCCCGGTGTCTCCTTCCTTCAAGAACGGGTAGCGGAATAGCGCGGTGCGGTTATGGTAGGGCGCAATTATTTTTTCATTTTTCAGAAAATCGACCGCGAAGTCCGCGTAGGTGGTGTGCTCGCCATAGAATTTGTGCGAGTACGAATGGTTGCAAATCAGATGACCTGAGTCGTCCCAGCCGCTGAGCAGTTTGGCGCCGTCGGCGTCGTCCACGCGCATCCCGCAAACGAAAAGAGCTGCTCGCACATTCTTCGACGAAATGGCTTTCAAGATTCGGCTGTTGGCTTCCTGCCACTTCAGCACGGAACCGAGGGAGAGCGTGGGATCGTCCATGGTGAGCGCCAGCTGCGGGCGTGGCGAACCAGCCGGCGACGTTTTTGTCGTGGCACTCTGCGCAAGGAGAAGCGAGTTGAGCGTGGGCGGGAAGACTTGAACGCAAGCCGCGGCAGATGCGCTTTTCAAGACAGAAGAAAGAAATTTGCGGCGTTTCATGGCGATAACCTCAGCGGAAAGAATTCAGCCAGTTTCTGGCACGCGCTAAGAACGACATGAATGATTCTGCGGAAGACAACGAAGGCGACGCTGCCGCGCGTGGTTGCTCGGCGGCGTCATCCGCGACGGAGTACGGCGCGCCGCTGCCGGGATGAATATAAAGAGAGCGCATCTCGGCCCGATTGAGCGGCCGCGCCCCGCGCCGGCCAAAAACTGCAAGCTGGTTCCCTGATTCGTCCACCGCACGGTCGCGATCGATGCCTTTTGAAATGGCAAGTGCTGGGCCGTGCGTGTGTGCTGTGGCAATGAGCTTCGGAGTGGGGCGCGGGCTGAAACCGGAGAAATGCGCCGGGTCATCCCAGGGCGAGAGGATTTGCAGGATCCGAAGCCCATTCTTGCCGTCCGCGACAAATGCAAACGTGCTTGCGGCCACCATCCCAATCTTTACATCGTTGACGTCATTGAGCTGTCCTTCGGCAGAGAATACCTGATCCAGTTTGGGCGCGTCCGGTTTTTCCACGTCGACAATCGCCAGTCCCTGCTTCCCCGCGGAAATGTAAGCGAAAGTACGCGCTACGTAAACATTGCGGGCATCCTCGAACGGTACCAGCGCGTTGTCGATCGACTTGGGTTGCGCTAGATCCGTGACGTCGAGCGTTTTGAGTCCTTGGCGATCCACAACGAACGCATAGCGAAATTGCACCGCGATGCCGCGCGGATCGTCGAGCACCGGCGCGCCGATGGTTGCCGTCACGCGGGGCGCTAGTGGATTGTCCAGGTCCACGACGACGAGGGCCTTCTCCGTGAGGATGTACGCGTAAGTGCCGGCAATGGTGATGCGCCGTGCGCCGGTGAGCACGCCGCCCGGATTAAACGCCAGTGCGCGCTTGAGAAAATTGTTCGCGGGATTGCCGTCGAGAAGCGTGCCGACGCCCGGACTTTTCGACTTCAGATTGGGGTCGCCAATGATGACCAAGCCTTCTTCTTTGTCCGCGACATAGAGGAATCCATAGAGCAGGTGAATCGCCTGCTCTTCGTTCTCCGGCAACTGCTGGCGCAGCGGATCGACTCCGAGCGTCGTGGGAGAAGCAACGGCCAGCGCGTTTTTCGTTGGAGCGTAGAATCGCTGGCCGATCGGCGAAACCGGCGCGGTGGTTATGCGTTCCGAAAATCCTTTGTTATCAATGTTCGCGATGTCATAGACGCGCAGCCCGCCTGCGCCATTCGCGGCGTAGGCGTATTCGCCGCGGGCTTGAATATCGAGAACATTCCCCGTGTGTTCCGCGGCAGCCTGCAATTCACGGCGGCGCTCGACGAACTTCTTGTAATTGTCCGGATAGGCGATGCGCTGGAGATCGCTCCCGTAGACTGCTTCCGGCTCGTCGTGTTCCGCGACAGAGATCGCTTCGAATCCCTTTTTCCCGGTGGCCACATAAACATAGCGCCCCATGAAATTCATGAAGTTGGTGCCTTGCAGCAGCAGTTGCGCCATCCAGGCATTGTTGTCGTTCTTCTCGGAAACGTGACAGTCGCTGCACTCTTTCGTTTCCTTCGCGCGCACGGTGTGCGGCACAAATGTCGAAAACGCCTGTCCGGAAAGGCCCGGCGCGGAAATGGTCTGCTGCGTGTAGTAGAGCCACTCGCGGTTCGCATTTTGCGAGCTGACGAGCACCGCGCAAGAGGAACGCGCAGGCGCCACGCGATGCCCGGTCACCGTGCCGTCCACGCCCAGCATGTAAATGTCATCGCGAAGCACCTGAAAGTTGTAGCTGGTGTAATTTTTTGTGAGCAGGCCTTCGTTGTGCAGCATCGGCTTGCGTGCGTTGGCGGTCATCTGTAAATGACAACCAAAACACGTCGGCGTCCACGACGTGTGGCACGCATAGCAAGTCAAGCTGCGATTGGCGTGCGCGAGGGTGGCATCGTCGGCCGACAAGTACGCAGGCACCACGCCATCTTTGTTCACGAGCTTGGCGCGCATGGACTTCAGGCTGAAATGCACGTTGCCGGGTGTAATCGTGTCCTTGGTCTGAACGATCTCCCATTCCTTGTTTTCTTCGGACATCGAACGCTGTATGACTTTGTCGCCGCGCCATTCGAATCGCCGCAATCCCCACGGCGTACGCAGCGCATCCAAGTGCCGGCCACCCGCAGGAGCCGCCGGCCCTGACGTAATCAGAGTGGCCTTCTTTCGAATCGTGCCATGGCAATCGATGCAGTCAATCTCCACCGCGGCGCGCGGCTCGCCATAAATTTTCCCGTTGCCATGATTGTCCTGCGCGAAGTGGCAATCGTTGCACTGCATTCCTTTTTCGAGATGAATGTCGGCCAAATGGACCGCTTTCCCAAAACGTTCAGGATCGTCGAACGCGATCTGTCCGCCATCTTTGTCCAGCCAGTTCCCTTTTCGGTCGTGTTTGAACACCGCGCGGAACACCCAGCCGTGCCCGTGAAAATCCGCGAACTGCGTGGTCTTCAATTGCTTGTTGAATTCCGGGCTGCCGATTCTCTCAAGGAATTTCTCGTCGCCCCACAGCCCACGCACTGCCGCAGCTTCCGGATTGCGCGTGAAAGATTGGTAGCGCTGTTCCTCGGTCGGATTGCGCTGTTGTTTTGGATACATCTGCTCGCCGTCAATCTCGTTATCCCACCACGTCAACCCGAAATATGTCGTGACCATGTTCGTGCCTGGATGGATGTGGCAGATAATACATTGGCTGGACGGAATTGATCTCGTGAAGGCATGTTTAATCGAATGCCCGGATTCGTTTTTCGGAATGGTCGGATCAGACGAAGCGCTGAAACCGGAGTGGCCGAATGACGCATAAGCGCCAGAGTGCGACGCGTCGCGGTCGTTCGCGTAAATCACATGGCACGCGGTGCATCCGCTGGCACGGTAGTCACCGGGATGGTCATTCGTGCCAGGAAGAGAAAGGATCGGGTCGAGCAAGCGCGTTTTCTGCAAACCGAGAAAAACGGGATCCGTGCGCAGCTCCGTGCCGAATCCGCGTTCGCTCAGTTTGTCATCCGGTTTGCCGGGATCTTCTTCGCGATTCGGATTGCCGATCTCCGCTTTCTTGCGTCCGCCGCGCTCAAAAACCCGCAAGACGTTGCCAGGTTGTGAAGTTTCCCAGCGAAACAGTGGATCGAGCTCAGGGATGACACCTTTCGCGCGCGTTTCCTCTGCCGTTGGCTTCGGAGAAGTCTTGATCGATTGTGGCACTCCGTCGCGATTGTAGCTTTCGCCGAATCGCGTATTTTTTGCGGGATAGCTGCCGTTGTTGTACAACGCCGCGCCCCAGAGCAGTCCGGCGTGAGTCATCATGCTCGTCGATACGGCACGGGTTTCGGCCGCGTGACAACCAACCGTGCCGCAAGTTTCCGGCGCGACGCGCAAATCTCCGGGGTTGACGAACTTCACGTAATCGGCGGATTCCTTCAGCCACTTCGTGTAGGTGCGCTCGGGAAGCGCGGAGCGATTCTTGAACGAAGCGTCGCGCGGCTGCACGTGAGCTTTTTCCTTGGCTGAATTGTACTCGGGAGAATTCGCGGCCGTGCTGGGTCCCACGGAAATCGAAGCGTTGCCGCCGTGGCACTCCGTGCAGCCGATGTGAACAGTCCTCGTCGGATGCATCGTTGGTTCGTCGGTAGAGGTGTGGCAGGAGATGCAGCCGGTCGATGTGCGGTCCGCCTCTTCCTGCGATTGGCCGCGGAAGGACGCGGAATCCTGGGAAACGATTGCCGGAGTGTTAGAGCTCGCTCGAATCACCAAGAAAAAAGATAACGCAGAGACGCAGAGAGCGCCGAGGGTTCGCAGAGAGCCCGAAACGGATTGGCGTTCGCTGGTCATGAGCGGCGCATCTTAGAAACTAAACTTCACCGAGCCGAAAAGCGAGAAGTGCGTGCGGCCCGTGTAGATATCTTTGAAACCCTGCCCGGGCTGCAGCGCGGAAGCACCGCCTGTCAGCACGATATTCTCTGTTAGCGGCGGACGGTACTCGACCCCGACGCCAAAGTCTTCTCCGATGGAGTGACGGATGGGCGACTGGAAAAGCAGGAACTCCATGGGTTCCGTGCGCTCGAAACGCAGATAATTGAAATTCGCAAAACCTCTCAGTTTCGGCGTGATGTCAAAGTCCGCGCCTGCGTTGGCAAGGAATATCCCGGGGTTCACAAAATTGGCCTGACCCTCTTCTTTGCTGGAACGCAACGATGGAATCAAGCTGCCGGGCGTAGTCAGCAGAATGCCGGAGCCGAGAAGCCGGATGGCCTCGCGATTCCAAAAGCTGAAGAGTCCACCCGCAAAGTTCGGAAGATCCACAATAGAATCGAAACCGCGCGCCCGGCCGTCGCGGGGATTCGAATCGCCGGAAGTGTAAAAACTAGAGACGCGATAGCGGATCCAGTCGTGATCGTAGGAGATTTCCGCCGCCGCCATTTGCGCGTTGACCGTAACGCGTCTTCCGGCAATCGGATTGAATGTGTCTTCCCCGAGCGCTTGATAAAAAGCGTGCGTGACGTTGATGTGGCGAATGTGCCCACTGCCCAGCCAACCGAAGTAACCCACTCGTATTCCGTGAAGTATCGGGCCCGCGCCGGGATTCTGATTGATGACATTTCCAATCGGAGCAGGCCGAACCAGAAAGCCATTGTCGTCAAAGTGCAGGCTGGGGTCGTCTTTATTCCACGCAGCCACGAACTCCGCGGTGTAGCCGGGAAAGAAGAAATCCTGTAAATAGACATTTCCTAGAACAACTTGCTGATGCCGGCGGTCAAACGTGTTCAGGCCACTGTGGGTGTTTTTTTCCAGAAAGTGAAAATAGGCGAGGTTGTACTCAATGCGGTCGGAATGCAAATTGCCGAAAATGCGCAGCGCAGGCTGCTCGTCCACGAATAGGAATCCGCGAAAGTCGGCGTTGAATTGCTGGATGCCAGCACGCGCAGACACGAAATCGTAATTGGGACCCAGATCGTGGAGCTTGACTTCGACGAAAGCTTCCTGAAAGCCCAGGTGATCGTCAAAGCGATTCGTTCCGCTTCGAACGTCGGGACCGACGATGCCCAGTTCGCGGACTTTTAAATTGTTCAGGCTGAGTTCGGGAGTGATTCGAACGCGCCAGTCCACTGGCTTGAAGGCCGCATCACCGTGAAATAGATCGAAGGTGAATCGCAGCGTTTGATCGAAGAAAGCTTGCTCGCCTCTGCCGAAGAATCCCGAACTGCCCGGGCGTTCTGCGCTCACGTTGCTGGGTGAAGGCACACGGCGCCCATCGAAAAAAGACTCCGAAGTGGCTGTGAGGTTCAGAAAAGTCTGCTGGCCGAAGAGTTCCGGCCAGATGGGCTCATCCCCCTTCAAGCGGTTGCGGTTGAAAGGATCGTACCAACGGGACTTAGTGTAGACATACTCGCCCTTCTGCGAATAGGGGCGATAATCGGGCTGCTCGAGGGCCCAGCGGTTTGGAACGGTGTTGTAAACGTCGGCGACCGGCGGCAGCGTGTCCGGAGAAATGTTCTCGATGTACGCCGGATCTGAATCGAGACGATGACGAAATTCGCGGTAGGTACCGAAGGAAGTTTGAGCCTCGGCCGAAAGTGCCGGGCCAAGTTCCGGTAGTCGCGGGAGGCGGGAACGCGCTTCCACCGCCGCGGCGGTCATCAATGAAATTTCCAGCGTCAAGACTTCGTTGGGTTGAAGAGTGAGGTCGGAAAGAACGAAATGCGCATAGTCCTTCGCCTCCACGCAAAGCTGGTAGCGGCCTGGCGGCAAAGGGAACAGCCGAAAAACCCCTTCACCGGAGGTTGTGCCGCTAAAAAGCTGGCCAGATTCCATGTTGCGCAGTGTAAGCGCTGCTGCCGGAACGGGAATCATGGTGCTGGGAAATCCAGCATCGCGCACCACGCCATCGAGCGCGGTCGTATTTTGAGCTTGCTGGCGGGGAATGCGCGTGGGAGGGCCCTGCTCGCGGGATTGTGTTGCCGTGTCTTTTGCCGGAGCCGGAGATTGCTGCCGGGGAGTTGCCACGGCCGCCGCGACGGAAAAAAACACAAAACAGCAAGCCGCGCAGAACGCGCGTTGCATTCGCGGCGGAGAGAAACAATTCATGCGTTCGGCCAGAAGAATCGCTGAAAAACTGGAATCGCGTACTAGATAACAATATCGAGAAGCCGCGGGCAACAGTTTTCCCGGCTGAAGCGACACATTCGACAACTCAACAGAGCGCTTGCCGCGTTCACCAGTTCGCGCCAATCGCCGGGCAAATCCATTGAGCGGCTGCGAATGAGTGTGATACCAACGAAGGTACTCCACGATGGAAACTACCCACACTCTGCGGAAGCCGGTGGAATCTCGGCGCGCGCTACGGCACCGCAGAAAAATGCTCGCGCTTGGCATCGCCTTGGCGCTAGGAATTGCCGGAGCACTGGCGATGCTGCTCATCGGGTGTGGAGGCGGCAGCAGCGCGACGGTCGTCCCTCCACCGCCCATTCCGGCGGTTCAAACACTACAAGCCTCTGACGTGCAGAACATCGTGATGGCGGCGGTGAATTCCGTGAACGCGGACATGGTGGTTGCCGTTGTGGACCGCGCGGGATTTGTTCTCGGTGTGTTTCGAACCCAGAATGCTCCCGCAACGACAATTGGGAATTTCGGACAGACACAAAACGCAAACGATGTGGCCGTGGCGCTTGCACGGACGAGCGCGTTTTTCAGCAACGATCAGGCGCCGCTTTCGTCCCGCACCGTGCGCTTCATCAGCGGGATTCATTTTCCTCCCGGTGTCATGAATCAGCCCCCCGCCGATCTCTACGGCATCGAGAACACCAACCGCGGCTGTACGTTGATCAACGATCCGACGTTTGAAAGCAGGATTCCGCCTTCGCTGGCGCTAGGCGGCGGCTTTGGACTCGGCATTCTCACCGGTAAAGCCGACATCAACGATTCGAATGCAAGCACGGTGAATCCCGGCGGCGTGCCAATTTTCTACAAAAACGTAGTTGTCGGCGGAATTGGTGTGGTGACCTCCTCGAGCAATTCGAATGTCGCCGAATTCGCGGCACTAGTCGGCGGCACCACGCAGCGCGGCAGCGCCGGCGACAATTTTGGCCCGACACCTGCCGCGCCGGGCGTAGTTTTTATTGGCGGAATCGCGCTGCCTTTTGTGGAGCAAACTTCGCTACCTGCCGGTTTTTCCGCCGGGCCGGTCGCGGGCGCCGGCAGCTTTCTGGTTGCCCCAATCAACAGCCAGGGGCAGCCGCCGGAGGGAGACTTGATCCCGCCGGCGGCCGGACCGCTCGGTGGACTGAGCGCGGCAGACGTGACGAATATTTTGAACAATGCAGAAGCCACCGCTAATACTACCCGGGCGGCGATTCGATTGCCGCTCGGTTCGAAAGCGCGCATGGTCATTGCTGTCGCGGATCTTGATGGAACCATCATTGGATTACGGCGCATGCAGGATTCCACGGTTTTCAGCATCGACGTCGCCGCAAGCAAAGCGCGCAACATGGTGTACTTCAACAGTTCCGCTCGAACCGCCGCGGATTTGAACGGCGTGCCGATGGGAACGGCGGTCACCAATCGCACGATCAGTTTTGGTGCTCAGCCGCTCTACCCGCCCGGAATCGATGGTTCGAGCGCCGGCCCATTTTTCAATCTCTATACCATGGACCTGGCGAATCCGTGCACGAACGGATTTCAAAGCGGCGCAGCCAATGCAAACAAAAGTGGAATCGTTTTCTTTCCCGGGAGCGCGGGCCTGTATCGCAACGGTATGCTCGTCGGTGGATTAGGTGTCAGCGGCGACGGCGTGGACCAGGACGACTACGTGACCAACGGCGGAACTCTAGGATTCGAAGCGCCCGCAAATATCCGTGCGGATCAAATCATGGATCAAGGCGTGCGCCTGCCCTACTTCAAATTTCCCAGAAATCCAACCAACTAGACTTTGCAAACTAACGGCGGCGCGCGGTCCTTTTGCCCTTCGCAATTCTTGTGAGGGCTCGCGTGTAGGCTTCAATGGTTCCGGAAACGGCCTGGCTGTACACGAACTGGCCTTCGCGGCGGCAAGCGATCAATCCTGCTTCGTTGAGAATCTTCAGGTGATGCGAAACGGTCGCCGGCGTGACTCCGCGCATGGCCACGATTTCTCCGCAATTCATGTGATCGCCGGCGGAAATAGCCTCAAGAATTTTGAGGCGCGTATCGTCGGCCAGGGCTTTTGAAATCTTTTCGATTTTGGCTCTATCCATAAGCGAATATTCACCTTAGCTGATCCGGGACCCGCTTGTCTGGACCCCATCGAGAGTTATTGTGACACCTATCGAAATAACGTGCAACCGAACAGTTAGATGGTCATCTAAGTATCGAACCCTCAAGAGCGTCGTCGGGCGGCAAGGCTTTGAGGTTCCGGATTTTGAGAAAGATTTGATTGGGAGGCTGTGATGAAGAGACTCGAAGGAAAAGTAGCGGTGGTAACCGGCGGAAACAGCGGCATCGGGCTGGCTACGGCCAAGCGGCTTTACGAGGAGGGCGCACGGGTGGTGATTTCCGGGCGCAACCACAAGACGCTGGACGACGCGGTGAAGCAAATCGGCAAGGACGTGCTCGCGGTGCGAGCGGACGTCTCGAAAGCAGACGACCTCGACAAACTCTACACAACCATCGCGCAGAAACTTGGCAAGATCGACGTATTGTTCGCGAATGCCGGAATTTACAAATTCGCGCCGCTGGCAGCGACGACAGAAGGACTGTACGACGAACTTTTCGACATCAATGCGAAGGGCGTGTACTTCACCATCCAGAAGGCGCTGCCGCTACTGAATGACGGCGCGTCGATTATCATCAATACGTCCGTGGCCAGCGAAATCGGATTGGTGAATGGTTCGGTATACGCGGCGACGAAGTCGGCGCTGCGTTCCTTCACGCGTTCGCTGGCGGCGGAATTGGCCGAGCGCGGAATTCGCGTAAATGCCGTGAGCCCGGGCCCGATTGAGACGCCGGAGGGTTTTGCGCGCACCGGATTGCCGAAGGAACAGATCGACCAATTCGTACGTGACGTGGTAGCCAAAGTGCCGATGAAGCGCATCGGCCAGCCCTCGGAAATCGCCGGCGCGGTTGCGTTTCTGGCATCGTCGGATGCTTCGTTCATGACCGGCTCGGAAGTGACCGTGGACGGCGGGTACGCGCAAGTCTAATTCCTTGCTCCAGCGCAGAAGCGAAGAGGCGGATGTGATCCGCCTCTTTTTGTTTTTGGGTGCTTATCACCTTGCAGCGCCGGAAGGATCGGGAGAAGTTGCCACGTTCATGTCGAGGAACCATGTGTGAGCAGCATCGCCGGGGGCGTAGCAGTGGCCGTTTCTGGCGTAGCCAGAGCAATGAACTGCGGTTTCTTTGTCCCGCGGGGAACGAACGAATTGCCAGATTTGCGCGTAGGAGATGCCGCTTTGCGAAGGCGGGGGAGGGTTTTGCGGGATAACGCAACCCGGCGATGGAGCACAGGCGTCGTTGTAGACCCAGAAAGTGATGTCGTGTGATTTTGTGTGGCTGCGAATGTTATCGGCGGTGGTGATGGTAACGCCCGGCGTATCTTCCACGGGCATGCCGGAGCAATAAACACCGGGATGATAGCCGGCGCTCTGAAGCTCTTCAAACCACGCCAGAATATAGGCGAGATAGTCCGGGGAAAGGCGGCCGCCTTCTTCAATATCGATGAAAATAGTGGTGCCGGAGGCAAAACCTTCGGAATTCGCTGCGGCGGCGGCCTCATTGCCGTCTTTTATCCCAGCTTCCATGGCCGCGGGAGAAGTTTTGACCTCGCCACTCTCGCGCCCTCGGAACAAAACCAGGAAGCCGAATCCCTCCTTGCGCAGGAGTTCGCGTTTGCCCGACCAGGTGTTTGTTTTTTCGCCGGGAGGTGGGCTGAGCCAGTAGCTTGAAAACGAAAATGTTTTGCGAAGAATAGGCAGAGCTTCGTCCCCCGGATAGATGTTGCGGTCGAAACCGAGGTAGGCGTGCGTGTGATCAGACGCGGTTTGCGAGCCTGAAGGCTGGGAAACAGTGGGGGATAGGCTGAACGCAGAGACGCAGAGAGCGCAGAGAAAGAAGGAACAAAGAAGTAGAAAGCGCATGTCTTACCCTTCGCGGAGTTTGTGGCCGGCTAGATTGCCGAGGCCATCGTAGGCGGCGTATTTGTAGAGTTCGCTGAGAGTGGGGTAGTTGAAGACTTGTTCTATAAATTCGTCGATGGTAAGGCCGTTATCGAGGACCATCATGCCGATATGGATGAGCTCGGTGGCGTTTTCGCCGATGATACTTACTCCGAGGAGTTTTCGATCGGCGCGGGCGAAAATTAGTTTGAGCAGGCCTGCGGTGTCGCCGGCGATGTGGCCACGGGCGTTATTTTCGTAGAGCGCGCGGCCGACGACGTAGTCGAGCTTTTTTTCCTTGCAGGACTCCTCGGTTTCTCCAGCAGCGGATATTTCCGGGATGGTGTAGATGCCCATCGGCAGCAGCGAGGCGACTCGCTCTTTGTACTTGAGGTGAAAGGCGTGGCAGACAGCGACGCGGCCCTGTTCCATCGAAGTGGAAGCGAGCGCGGGAAAACCGATAACGTCGCCCGCGGCGTAAATGTGCGGAACAGCGGTGCGATAGTGTTCGTCGACAGCGATGTAGCCGCGATCGTTGATGGCCAGGCCGGCTTTTTCCAAAGCGAGGCCATCGACAGCGGCGCGGCGTCCGGCGGCAAAGAGCGCGGCCTCGGTTGCGAGGACTCTGCCACTCTTCATCGTCAGGCGAACTCCGCTTGCAGAGTTTTCGGTTTTAACCGGGCGTTCGTTGAACCAGAAATGCATGCCGAGAGCGGCCAGGCGGTCACGCAGACGATCCGAAATTTCCGCGTCGAGAAATGGAAGTAGGCGGTCGCGGCCGTCGACGAGAGTGACATCGACACCGAGGGCTTTGAAGATGGAAGCGTACTCGCAGCCGATAACACCACCGCCGATGACGGCGAGGCTCTTGGGAATGCGGTCCATCTGCAGAAATGTGTCGGAGTCAAAAGTGTGAATGTCGTCGAAAGCGATCTCCGAAGGGCGATGCGGCCTGGAGCCAGTGGAGATCAGGATCACTTCGCCTTTGATGCGGCGCGTGCCGGTTGGACCTATAACGGCAACAGTGTGGGCGTCTTCGAAAGAGGCCTGGCCGCGGACAAGCTCGATTTTGTGAAGCGCGAGATTCTTCAAGATGCGACTGCGCTCCATGTCCACGACTGCGCGTTCATGGTGCATGAAATCGTGAACGGTAAGATTCTCTTTCAGCGAATAGTCGATGCCATGGAGGCCGCGCTGATTGAGTCCGGAGAAATAGAGGGCGGATTCTCGAAGGGTTTTGCTGGGAACGGTGCCGGTGTTGATGCAGCTTCCACCCATGTTCTCAGCACGTTCGATGACAGCCACGCGTTTGCCGAAGTAAGCCGCTTGGGCGCCGCCCTTTTCGCCGGCAGGGCCGCAGCCGAGGACGATCAGGTCGAAAGCATCGCTCGAAGTCACGAGTTCCTCCGGCAGTTCTTAGAACTGGACCTGCACCAGGCATCCGGGAGGATTGTAGGAGAAGTGGGGGGAAGGCGGAGAAGTTTCTTGCCGGTGCGTATTGGAAGAGTTCCCGGCGGGAAAAACCGCTGGCGGATCGAGTGCATTTGAGAGAGTGCAAGAATGATTGCAAAGAAAAAAGTCGAATAGTGAGCAGAATCACCTGGCGCGATCGCAGGGGCAGCCACGCAGTTACTGCACAAGACCCAAACTTCGGGAAGTATTTCCAGAAAAATGGTGCCCGGGGTGGGAGTCGAACCCACATGAGGAAAAATCCCCGGAGGATTTTAAGTTCCATTCTAACGAAGAATCAACAACTTACACTGAGTGCGATGAAATGTTACGGAATGCTACAAGTGTTACGATTCCAAGAGCTTAGTGTTGCAGGCCTTACACTTGGTAGCACTCGGTAGGGTTTGGTGGTGGGCACAAAACTGGGCACAGTCGGCAGCGCGCATTCAACCAAGTCGAATTCCACTTGTCCGGTAAGACGACTTATCAGGCAACTGAAAGTCAATCGGTGAACACAAGCGCGTTTCTCGGTACTAATCCGGCGGACCAACCTATAACTTCCGGGTTGCCCGTTATCGAACGCGCGCCGGACCATCGTGCCCGTGCGCAGTTCTTCCTGAAAGCGCGCCTCCGATAAAGCGCTAACGTCACCGGGAAGAGCTAAGAATTTCTTCCTGCCATGGAGTCACTTCAACGAAAAGCCGACTTTTCGACCAAGCGTTGCATGGGACGTCGGCTGCTCGAGATGACGACGGTCACCCTCGGAACTGAAGCTTCAGCTATTTAGGAATACAGCTTCGCGTAGATTCCAAGCCTTCTCATTCGGTATATGAGTGTAGTTCGGCTGATACCCAATCGGATTGCAGCGCCATCCGTACCGCCTACGCGGCCTTTGCATGCGGTAAGCGCCTGCATGATTTCCTCGCGCTGCTTCCTTTCGTACTCCTCAGCGCCGGCGTTGATATCAGGTCCTGAGCGGAATCCTTTGCGATCCGCTCGCTTCTTGTTTACGACGGCATCTACGGCCATCTCGGTTTCTGTCTTTCGCAGTTCTGTGAGCGGTACTTCGAGTGTCTTGCCGCGCGTCAGGATGACGGCGCGTTCGATGAAATTCTCCAATTCTCGGATATTCCCAGGCCATTCCCAAGCCGTGAGTCCCTTCATCACTGCAGAAGGGACCGATTCAATTTGTTTCTGCATCTGTTTTGCGAACTTCTGCACGAAATAACTAACGAGTAGGGGAATATCTTCCTTGCGCTCCCTTAGGGAGGGTATCCGAATCGGAAAGACATTCAACCGGTAGAACAGGTCACTGCGAAACTCGCGGTCCGCAACCATTTTCTCCAGATTGCGGTTCGTTGCGGCGACCAGACGCACATTCACTTTGCGCGTATGCGTGCTTCCCAGGCGTTCAAATTCGCGCTCCTGCAGAGCGCGTAGCAGTTTCGGCTGAATTTCAATTGGGATGTCTCCCACTTCGTCCAGGAAGAGCGTGCCCTGGTCGGCTAGGTCCAATCGCCCGATTTTTTGCGTAATGGCTCCGGTGAACGCGCCCTTTTCGTGCCCAAATAATTCGCTCTCCAGGAGGCCCGTGGGGATTGCGGCACAATTAAGTTTCACAAAGGTACGGTCCTTACGTCGGCCGCGGTCGTGAATAGCGCGCGCGATGAGCTCCTTACCCGTTCCGGTTTCACCCAACAGTAGAACCGTGGAATCGCTCGGAGCGACGGTGTCCACCAATTCCAGAATATGCTTTAGCGGGGCGCTTTTCCCAATGATCCGCTCGAAGCCGCTGTCGCTGCGAATTTCTTCTTCCAGGTAGAGTTTTTCCTGTGCGAGCTTGTCCTTGAGGTCAGAAATTTCGTGGTAGGCCAGTGCGTTTTCAATGGCGATTGCGATCTGTCCTGACGCCCGACTCAGGAAATCAACATCTTCTGGCACAAAAGGAGTTTCCGTCGTGCGGCAAGGACATAAAATTCCGAGGACCCGATCACGATTTACAAGTGGAATAATGCACGAGGCTCTTATGCCTTCCGCAGTTCCAGACACGCAATTGTCGGATTCCGGATTGTCAAGGACTACCGGTTTCAAGGTGTCCATTGCTTTTTTGACGGCGGTGCTCGGCGCAACGAGCAGATCTTCTCTGATGAGCCCCTTGCCGTGTGGAAAATCCATGGCGAACACCCTAATTTTTCCCGATGCTCCGTCGGGCAGTGAAACGGTTACCAAATCAGCTTGTATAACTTGGCGGATATTCGCTGCAATCGCGCGTAAGACCTCTCGGAGGTCGAGGCTCGACGTGATTCTGCCCGTCAGATTCAGTAGCAACTGGAGCCGGTCGTTCTGACGCCGCAGCTCTTCACTGATGCTGATTATCGCTTCGTAACGGTTTGCACCGTTGGCCGCGGGTATAGGAGTACGGATTAACGCTTCGTCGCGGTTGACGTCGTTCGCCACAGGTATAGGAGTAATTATGCCCATTATCCGTCTTAGATGCCGCATGAAACTAGATAGCTACAAGCCGCTGCCGAATCTCCGCCAGGATTGGCGTGATGTCGTCGTGAAGAGGTCCGGCGCTCCAGTATTAGCTACCCGCAATCTCCAATAACTCATTAGCGTGTAATTTTGCCCATTCCCTCAGCAACAATGGCCCGCGTCCCAGAATTTTCTCTGTATCGTCTTTTACGCTTCCAACGTACGCCATTCTTCCGTCTTCGACGTAGCGGAAGAATTCGAGCCCTCCCTTTGCGTATGCCGGTTCGAATATTGAACCGGGCTGTTCCGCCTCGCTCTGAAAAGCTTCGGCCGTACGAACTGCCGCCGTGAACTTATGGCCGGTAGCGTCAGCTAGAGTTTCAATCACCTGCCTCGCAGTGAGTACCTCCGCTGAAAACCAATAGTCCTTTCCACTGTGCTTTGTCGGTCCTTCCATCAGAATTCGGGCTGCGGATTCTGCTACATCTTCCAAAGCGGTATACCCAAGAGCTTTGGAAGTGTAATAACTGTACCGGCCATCTTTGATCGCGGCAGATCCTAGCAAATTCTGCATGAACATGTTGGGGTGTAGATTCGTCCATGCGACGCCGCTGGCTTGAAGATAGATTTCGATCATCTGATGCCAAGCGAAAACCGTCGCGTAGGCATCACGGTCTGTCGTGAATGCACCCAGGTGCACGATATGCTTTACACCGTTACGTCTGGCCGCGTCGATCAGGGATTTGCTTTGGACAAGCATGTCCACCGTATAGCCAGTTATTAGAAAAATCCCAGTGACGTCTTTCAACGCTTGATCGAAAGTTCGTGGATCATCGAGATCGATAAAGCGCGACGCCCCAAACTGATCTGCAAGCTCTTTCAGATTCTCTTTCCTTCGTGATCCTACCGAAAAGTTTGCCTTGCTTCTTTTCAAATGTTTTGCAACGAGTTTTCCTACTTGTCCTGTTACACCCAACACGAGCAGGTTGCTTGAACTATTCATTTGAAGCTCCTTCACTTTCTCTTGAGTTGAAAACAATAAAGATTAACTGGCGGGCCAAACATCGGACGTGACGCTGGCATTGTGCTGAGGTGATTGCCGGAAAGCCGATCCAATCATCGCCACCAGACATCACTGTTGCCATCCGCCACCGAGTGATTGATAGAGCTGGACAAGCGCAAGCCGCTCGTTCAGTTGCGCATCGACGAGATTCAGTTCCGCCGAGAAATAATTTGTTTCGCTGGTCAGTACCTGGAGATAACTTGCGCCACCATTCTTGTAGAGCACCCGGGACAGCTGATTCGTCTGCCGTGCTGCCTGCGTGAGCAATTCCTGTTGCTCGCGGAACTCACGATTTTTTTGAGAGGCGACGAGTGAATTGGAGACCTGTTCGAAGGCGTTCTGGACGGTTTGCTGGTAGGACAGTACTGCCTCCTGATATTGCGCCCGGCTCAGCCTTAGTCCCGATCGGAGAGCTCCGCCTTGAAAGACAGGCTGCGCGACGCTGAGGGCGCCCAACCAAGTCTGCGAGGGTGCGTTGATGAACCGATTCAGCGCGTTGCTTTCTAGCCCTCCCGTCCCAGTGAGGGAGATGCTGGGAAAGAAGGAAGCTTTGGCAACACCAATTTGCGCGTTGGCTGCCACGATGATTTCTTCTGCCTGCCGAACGTCCGGGCGACGTTCGAGCAATTCTGAAGGCAGTCCAGCGGGAACGGACTCAGGCACGGGCTGCTCCGTAAGGGCCTGACCGCGGGCAATGGAACCGGGATTTTCGCCCAGCAAGATGCTGAGCAGATTTTCTTGCTGCTGAATTTGTCGCTCAAGATCGGGAATCGTTTCAGAGGCCGTATAAACGAGTTGTTGCGATTGACTTACGTCTAGTCCGGAGTTCGAACCGTGACTTTCAAGGAACTCTGTTAGTTTCAGGGACTGTTGCCGGGAGGCCAGTGTGCGCTTTGAGATTTCGAGTTGGCTGTCGAGCGCGCGGAGCTCGAAATAGGCCGTCGCTA